>Ga0154915_136_pt1 | contig 2716 bp, 5 predicted proteins | sample RifCSPhighO2_01_FD_105884 | JGI IMG/M metagenome (GOLD analysis project Ga0154915, IMG submission 105884) | Candidatus Nealsonbacteria bacterium RIFCSPHIGHO2_01_FULL_38_55 | reverse complement strand
CAAAATCCCCAGCTGTTTGCCTGTTTCGTCAATTACTCGCACTTCCTTCGCCCTTATTTGGTTGTTTATGTAGGTTCTCTTGTGCAGATTTTTTATTTGTTCTGATTATATTATAAACTACGCTTCTTCGGCTACTTTGAACTGCGAAATTCCTTCCGAACTTTTTTGTTTTTGTTTTCGGACGAAAAGTTGATAGAACGAGGAGGTTTATACAAAGTATTTATATACTTGTTTCACTCGTTCGTAAAAGGAAAATCTACGCTCGTCAGAATGAAAATTTATTTTCATTCTTCCTCGCTTGCTTTTCCTTTTACTCTCTAATAAGCCGACTAGTTACAGCAACTTTGCGGTCAAAACCAAAATACAAAGAGTTGAAGAAATTTTGCAATTTAAGGTAGCTGCTAATCTCTGAATTTTAATTTGTGTGGAGATGGGGGCGTTGAAGCCCCGTCCAAAAGATCGGCTAAAATAATTCTACAAGTTTATTCTGTTTTTATTTTCGGATAATTAAATATGAAGCAGAAAAAAAATTAATTATCTTATCCCCATTGCCTCAATGATTTTAGGGGCGAAAAATCATCTATCCCAATAATATGACACCTTCATCCGCCTATTGGGAGTTAGCGGTGAAGATGGCGTTAAACGTATGCTAACGCAGGTTTGTTAAATAAGTTGGCGCTTATTTGTTTCCTCAAAGTTTAACGAGATTCAAGGACGCTCGGCTTGCCTTTTTTAGACGAGTCCTCTGTCAAGACATTCATCCCCGTATTTTTAATTCGTTGTCTATTTCCCGCTGGTCTTCCCTTTTTCTGATGGTTTCTTTTTTGTCGTATTTTTTCTTGCCTCTTGCTATCCCGAATTCAAGTTTTATTTTTGCATTTTCAGTATAGACCTTAATGGGTATCAAAGTCAAGCCTTTTTCACTTGATTTTCCGATTAGGTAATTTATTTCGGATTTATTCAAAAGAAGTTTTCTCGGTCTTTCCGGATTATAGTTTGCGCTCGCGTTTTTCGGCTGATATGCGGGGATTTTCGCTCCGATTAAATAGATCTGGCTGTCTTTGAAAACAACATAAGAACCAGCCAAGCTTATTCTGCCCAGCCGTATTGATTTTACTTCCTGGCCGGTTAAAACAACCCCGGCCCGGAATTTTTCTTTTATTTCATAATTGAAATAGGCCTTTTTGTTTTCCGAAAATATTTCCATATCATTATTATTTATATATATCCTTTCTATATCCAATTTCGATCAGTTTTATTATTTTCGGGTTTTCAAACTGAAAAATTACCCGCTAGTCGCGAGTAATTCTAAAAGAATATAATCCAACTAATTGATGGGCAAGCGGTTTTGTATGCGGTAAAGGATAAAAAGTATTTTGCGATAAAGCATCTAATTGTATTTTTAATTTTTCCTGAATATTTTTAGGGAGTTTTTTAGCGGACTTCAAAAAATGGTTGCCGTAAATTAACAAAATCATAAATTTTTTTTTTGCAATTGTCCCAAAAAAATTTCACCATTTTTGAAAACAAACTTTGCATTTTCTTTTGAGGCCATTAGAATTGTTCTAATAAATTTCTGTTTATATTCTCCTTCATTATCTTTTAATAAGTTTCCAATAAGAAAAGAGCGAAGCATTCTTACTTCTTTTTTTAGGCCTAAAATATCCCGATTGAATTTTTTTATAGCTATTTGAGTCATTATATTAATAATAGTTTTTTGAGTTTTTTTGTCAAATAGCGTCGTATTTCATCGTAGTAAAATTCCTCCGATCGGAGGAATTTTACTACGATGAAAAAAGTTGAAAAATAAAAAAAAGAAAATATAAGAAGTAGGAAAATAAAAGAAGGTCTGCCAAGATGCGGCAGACCTTTGTTTTTTTTGGACGGGAGGGGGTTGGTTTAGTTCTTTTTGACCAATAACCAATCAATCAGTGCCGACCAGAGCTTGGCCGAAAAGATGAATTTCAGCCCGACAACCAGCCCGACAACCAGCCCGGCACCCAGTCCGGCACCCAGTCCGGCAATCAGCCCGGCAATCAGCCCGGCAACCAGTCCGGCACCCAGTCCGGCACCCAGTCCGGCAACCAGCCCGGCAACCAGCCCGGCAACCAGCCCGGCAACCAGCCCGGCAACCAGCCCGGCAACCAGCCCGGCAACCAGTCCGGCAACCAGTCCGGCACTCAGCCCGGCACCCAGCCCGGCAACCAGCCCGGCAACCAGCCCGGCAACCAGCCCGGCAACCAGCCCGGCAACCAGCCCGGCAACCAAATCGTCATCTTCAGAGATTCTTTTTTTCGTGAAGATGAGGATAAGGATGGTGGACCATATAGGTGCAATCAGAATATCCCAAAAACGGGATATCTCAAAAGGAAGTTGAATAGTCCATTCCTCGGTCATTTTGATACTACTGGCAGAGGGAACGGATCCGGCAATCAAATACCAGATTAGCCAAAAAAGGCCGATGAGCGCCGCGCTTACAAGCGAGAACCTGACGATCATCTGATTTGTTCTTTTTGTTTCCATCTTTGTTTCCTTTCCAGATAAAACGTTTCGTATTAGTTCGTAGAACGAGCCACTGTTTATCTATATTTTATAGATAGCATAATTTTATAATTATGTCAATAGTTGACCCATATTATTATATCTATTAAGATTAAATTATGATAAGGGAAGAAATTAAAAAATTGATAAGGGATTCTGTCGGAGAACTTCAGAA
>Ga0154915_106_pt1 | contig 3840 bp, 5 predicted proteins | sample RifCSPhighO2_01_FD_105884 | JGI IMG/M metagenome (GOLD analysis project Ga0154915, IMG submission 105884) | Candidatus Nealsonbacteria bacterium RIFCSPHIGHO2_01_FULL_38_55 | reverse complement strand
CCTCCGCCGCCAGATTCGCACAATGAATGCAATGCTCAAAAGCAGTGCGTTGCAGTAAGCGGGTCGGGAACCAGTCAATGCGCCAATGGCAATGATTGTAGCGCCCCAAAACATAACGAATGCAATGCCCAGAAACAGTGCGTTGCGATAGACGGAGAGGGCGATGAACAATGTCAAACAGATGTTGATTGCGCCCTTACGCACAGTGAGTGCAATAATAACGAGCAGTGTATATTTGTGTCGGGTTTCGGCTTAAACCAATGCGCAACAGACGTTGATTGCGGGCCCACTTACAATATTTGCAGTTCAATGCAGTGCGTTATTGCGCAGGGAATTGGCGCTGATCAATGCCAAAAAAATGAAGATTGTGTTTTTGAAATTTCGCCTGAATCTCCGCCAGTATTGCCCCTGGAAATTCCCCCAGTAATACCGCCTGAAAATTCTCCGGTAATACCACCAACAACACCTCCTGCATTGCCACCCGGGAACACAGGAATAATAAATACATCTGTAAAAGCAATTGAAAATATAACACAAACAGTAAATAAACAAATTCAGCAAACCATACAAGCCTCAGCAGAAACAGCAAAAGTTGTAACAAAAAATATTCAAAAAGCAATTGAAACCAAGCAGGGTTCTCTGATAACCAAAACAGTTTCAACCGTTGGAGCTGTAGCGGCAACTGCAGAAGTTGCAATAGCGATTGTTTTTTCTCCAATGGAAATATTTTTGTTTATTTTTAGGTTGTCGGGCATTCTTTTGACTTCACTTGGTTTAAAAAGAAGAATCAAGCCTTGGGGAGTGGTTTATGATTCCGTCACAAAACAGCCGTTGGACCCAGCATATGTTGTTTTAAATGACCCCCAAGGAAAAGTTATTTCCTCTGCAATAACAGATATAGACGGCCGGTATGGTTTTTTAGAGCCTTCGGGAACTTACCAAATATCTGTCAATAAAACAAATTACGTCTTTCCGTCGCAAAAACTTGCCGGCAAAATAAACGACGAACTTTATAACGACCTTTATTTCGGAGAAAACATAGATATAGAACAAGGCGGGGAAACCATTACAAAAAATATTCCTATGGACCCTCTGAGGTTTGACTGGAATGAGTTTGCAAAGCGGGACAAAAAATTAATGAATTTTTATTCGCGAGCGGATATAGCCCTAAGACGAATTTTTGATTTATTTTTTATAGTTGGGTTTGTGGTGGCTATTATAGCTTACTTTGCCGCCCCTTACCCATACAACCTTATTATATTGACAGTTTATTTAATATTGCTTTTGTTAAGAACAATAGGCGTAAAGCCAAAAGCATACGGCAGAATATTTAGCAGCGCTAACGGCAACCCTGTGTCCTTCGCTATTTTAAGAATAGTGATGCCTGATTCAAATGTGGAAGTCGCCCATAAAGTTGCAGATAAATACGGAAGATATTATTGCTTGGTTCCAAAAGGAAAGTATTTTATAAAAATAGAAAAAAAGAACGATGACGGATCTTATTCTTTGGTTTATACTTCTTCCGTAATTGACGCGTCTAAAAAAGGAATTATTAAAAACACTTTCCGGATATAATTTGAAATTTAAAACAATGTTTCGCGCTCTAAAAATTATTTACAATATCATAGCGGTGGTTCTCATCAACGTGTTTTTGATTTTTTTGACGGTTATAAACTTTTGGCTGTTTGCCAACGGCGAAGCAAAATTGATTTATATAATTATAGTTATTTTTTCAATCGTCATATTTTTTACCGGCAGTTTTTTTATCATAAAAATAAACGGCCTCAAAAGAGAAAAAACAGCGCTGGTTAGGCTTTTGGAAAAAAATGAGGAAAAATTAAAAATTTCGGAAATAGAAAAAAATATAATCTCTGAAGTTTTTTTTAATATCGGCGAAGGCATTTTAGTCATTGGTGGAAACGGGAAAATTTTAATGATAAACCCGAAAGCTAAAAAGATTTTGGGTATAAAAGAGAAAGACATCAAAGGTTTGCCGGTCATAGATTTGGCGCGCCTGCCCGATATACAGCCGATTGCGCCTTATTTATTATCTCAAAACATTGTTTTTAGGAAAGAGATAAAATTAAAATATTTTATTGCCGAGCTTTCCGTAATGCCGATATTTTTTGACTCAAGCCACGATGATTATAAAAAGGACGTTAATTTTCAACCAGAAAAAAATATGGGGAAATTGATAATTTTACGCGATATAACCCGCGAAAGTTCATTGGAAAAAATAAAAAATGATTTTATCCTTTCAGCCGTTCACCAGTTAAAAACATCCGTAGCTTCGGTAAAGTGGTCGGTAAAAATGTTTTTGTCCGGAGATTTCGGAAAAATTAGCAAAGAACAAAAAGATGTTGCCAAGAGGCTTTATGAAAGGAACGATGCGCTGATTTTTCTAATTGATAATTTGTTGGATGCGGCGAAAATAGAAGACGGAGCATTTTTTTATAAAAAAACCTTAATTGACGTTCAGGATATTGTTGAATCTGCGATAATCTTTTTTCAGGATAAAATTAAAGGCAAGGAGATTAAAGTTAAATTTGAAAAGCCCTTGCAAAGATTGCCCAAAATAATAGTAGATAAGGAAAAAATAAGGTCCGTAATCCAGAATCTTTTTGACAACGCTTTAAAATATACAAATGTCTGCGGGAGTATAAACGTTTTTTTGAAAAGTGACCAAAATAGCATAAAGTTTCAGATAAAAGATTCGGGCATAGGAATTCCCATGGAACAACAGTCAAAAATTTTTAATAAATTTTTTAGAGCCGCCAATGCAAATAATATAGAAACTAACGGTTCTGGCCTCGGTCTGTTTATTGCAAAAAAAATTATTGAAGACCACGGCGGCAGTATTTGGTTTGAATCAGAAGAAAGCAAGGGAAGCGCCTTTTTCTTTACTTTGCCAATAGAAATGGTAGAATGATAAAATAGAATTATTATAATTTTAAAATTATGCCAAAGAATGTTTTAATCATTGAAGACGACGAATTTTTAAGAGGTTTGATAAACAAAAAACTTACCGCAGAGGGCTTTAATATGATTTCTGCAATTGACGGGGAAGAAGGAATAAAAAAAGCCAAAGAAGAAAAACCGGATTTGATTTTGCTTGATTTGGTTCTGCCTAATGTTGACGGTTTTGAAGTTCTGTCAAAAATAAAAGAAGACCCAGTTTCCTCGTCAATTCCCGTGATTATTTTATCCAATCTTAGCCAGAAGGAGGACATAGATAAAGGAGTAAAATTGGGAGCAGTTGACTATATTATCAAGGCGCAATTTACTCCGGAAGAAATTGTTGACAAAGTAAAAGCCATTCTGAAATAAATAAATAAAAAAACGCCGAAAGGCGTTTTTTTATTGTCGGGGAAGGGAGAATCGAACTCCCACCATGCGCACCCCATGCGCATATCCTGCCGTTGGACCATTCCCCGTTTATTTTATATTACACCAAACCCCAAAAAAATAAACACTTGTAATTATTTTGCGATGGAGCTATTATCTACTTGGAAATCAGAACTTTGAAAAGGAGACGCGAAATATGGTGGCTTATGCAAGGCGGGGAAAACTGGGAGGACAAAAAGTACCAGACAATATTGAAGTTTGTTGGGATGCTGTTTTTCCGGCTGAGGCCAAAAGTTGGCTTGAGAACAACTACGGATTTAAAGTTCAAGTCGTTGACGGCGAAATAGTTGTGCCGCTATTATGTGAATCCGACTGCCAAGATTTAGTCTCGCGATGGAATGAAAGAAACTAAAGCGGCGTTTCAGCCGAAAAAACAGACACCTTACCACTGATTTCGGTCAGTGGTTTTTTTCTGTCAGAAAATAAGCTATCACA
>Ga0154915_135_pt1 | contig 5715 bp, 7 predicted proteins | sample RifCSPhighO2_01_FD_105884 | JGI IMG/M metagenome (GOLD analysis project Ga0154915, IMG submission 105884) | Candidatus Nealsonbacteria bacterium RIFCSPHIGHO2_01_FULL_38_55 | reverse complement strand
CAGACCACCAACGTTACCCCGCCAACCACAACAGCGATAATAGTAAGGTAGTATGCGGCTCTATCGGACAACATTTGCAGACGCGATTTTGAACTTTGCGCTTCGGCGACAAGACGCATAACCCCCGCCAAAAAAGTATTTTCGCCTATGTTCGTTACCTTTATTTTAAGTGTGCCGTCACCATTTATCGTTCCCGCGATAACTTCACTTTCTTGTTTTTTGGGTACGGGCTTTGATTCACCAGTGGCAATTGATTCGTTTACGTCAGATACACCCTCAACCACAACTCCGTCCGTAGGAATTTTCCCGCCGGGCTTTACGAGTACCATTTCTCCACTGCGTAACTCCGCAAGCGGGACTATCTCTGTTTTATCACCTCGTATAACTTCCGCTTCATCGGGCAAAAGTTTTGACAATTCTTTAAGTGCGCTTTGCGCACCCGAAACTGCCCGCATCTCCATCCAATGACCGAGAAGCATAATAGTAATAAGTGTGGCGAGTTCCCAAAAAAGAGTTTCGGTGCCTCCCGAGAGAATAATATAAACGCTATACACATATGCAACAGATATCGCCAAAGCAATGAGCGTCATCATGCCGGGCAGTTTCGCTTTCAATTCCCGAAAGGCCGAGACGATAAATACCCAACCACCATAAAAGAAAATTATTGACGCAAGAACAAAAGGCACATACAAAGAGCCGGGGAATGTCGGGGCTTTGAATTGTAAAAGTTCTTGTACGATATCTGAATATAGAACAACGGGAATTGAAAGGACTAAACTTATCCAAAATTTATTTCTGAATATATTAGTCGAATGTCCTTTGTGTTTATTAAAATCGTCGTGCTCGCCATGTCCCACTTTCTTTTTTGTAACAGGAATAAGCCTCATCCCGCATTCTGGACATAGACCTTCCTTCCCCCGATGAATTTCGGGATGCATTGGGCATGTATAAATTTTTGTTTGCTCTTTCATACTATTTTAATAACTCATCAGCCGATACCTTAAGCGCATCAGCTAATTTTTGGATTGTCGCAAGAGTAGGATTTTTCTTGCCGTTCTCTATATTGCTGATATAACCTCGATCAACTTCTAAAGCACGAGCAATATCACCTTGCGACATCTTTTTCTTTGTTCTGATGCGCTTCATATTCTGACCTAATTTTGTAGAAATATGGTTCATAATAGATATTCACATTTTACACTTTGTTATATTTTCAGACAATGTTATACTATAATCCACTATGATATTTCTTAATTTAGCCGCCGCCAAAAATCCCGTCCGTCCAAACGAGGGCGTGGCGGAAGGAGGGGGTTGGGGGGAGGAATTCCGCCACGCCCGAGCGAAAGACAGAGGCCGTCCCCGCCGCCTTGCGGCGGGACGGCTAGAAATTAATTTCAAAAAAACCCTTTGATTTGCTCGCAAAACTGCCCGCCGAAGCGAGGGGCGAAGCCCCGAGGCAACTTCTTCGGCAAATCTGAAATGGTGGTGTTTGTTGGAAAAAGTCAGAACCCATTTTTAACAAAATCCCGACTGATTGCCGAGCGAAGCTCGGCAGAACCAAAACTGAACGCTCGGGCGGGCAAAAAGGAAGGGGGTTGGGGGGAAAGAATTTTTGCCCGCCCTCGCTTTCGCCGCTTCTTTTTTCGCCACCGCAATTCTTTACTAGTGTATGTTCCAAGTAATTTATTTATCTAAGATAGGTAAAATCTCTTTCACTTGTTCAACAATACGCCCATTAGGAAACTCTGAAAAACAAAAATTAGAAAAATTACAAAATATCCTTTTGAGACTTATATTCAAAGAAGAGTATTCCTTCAAATAATTTGGCAACAAATATGCACAACAGAAATCATAATGTCTAAATTTCTCGTCTCGATGTGCCGCAACCTTATTGCGGAGATTGAATGGCAAGATATTTTTTAATTTTTGTGATAACTCTTCAATTTGTCGTCTAAAATTAACAACCTCCGGTTTTTCTTTTTGGTCAAACTGTTTTTCGTATTTGTCTAAAAAATTAAGGAGTGATATTTCATTCTGATTTTTTGAGAGTAATAAATTATTTAAAGCAATAATTCCCGTTGAATAATTCAGATTATAAAAATAAAGAAAAAAATGTGATCCTAGTCCGTCTATAATCGGCACTAATTTACAAATATCAAAACATAATTCTGCAAGAAGAATTTGATTAATTATCTCATATTCGTAATCTTTTTTTGGTCCGTTCATAGATTATTAAGATTCCTTTGCCAAAATTATTCCGATATTGATATAAAATTATTTTACGAATAATTTAAACATCCAACCGAACAAGCTAAAACCCTTTTGCGATGTATTTAGAGAGTTTTCAATTTCTTGATTAGATTGTTCAAAAAGTTGAATCTGTTCAGTTAATTTTTGTTGGTCGTCCTGATTGACAAGCTGATTTTTAACCTGACTAAGTTGTTTAATTTGCTCACGATTTTGTTCAAGCAATTTCTTGGCGTTATTGATTTCGCTATAATTCGGCCCAACGAAAAACTTGGCAAACCCGCTACGGTTTTGTACTTTTTGCAAGACGGCCTCTAATTTTTCCTGATTTTGGACTTGCGTTTGTGCAATGATTTTAACTTGTTGACCGATTCCGCCGTCTCTTTCGGCAACCTGAAGTATTCCCTGTACTGCACTCGCGACTTCGCTTCTTCTTTGTTCTGCCATTTGTGAACCAGTTGTATTTTTTTCTTGATTTACTTTCTGTTCGTTATTTTCGATTTGAGTTGACTCATTTTGTGTTTGATTAGCTTGTGGTTCTTTAACATTTTGTGAATTTTGATTTTTCGTGGATACAGAAAGATTGTCTTTAATTTCTATAACCGAATCTTTACTTAAACTTTCACCAGAATTATAGTTACAATTTTGGCTTAAAACAGGATTGCCGCCAATACAATCAGACGGCGAAGAAGACAACACTAACCTTAACCGCACTCCGCTTGTATTGCATGCGCCCCAGTCACTATAAACAAATGAGGTACAAGTATACGCCTGATAATTACAACTAATAATTTCTTCAGCTGGGTGGAAAACACCCCCTTGGCATTGCCCCATCCTTGCCCACTTTCTTGTTTGCTGGTCATTATTTGGACAGTTTATCGGTGTCAATATTGATGTCCAATTGTCTTCTGTACATATCGAGGTAGAATTACAACTTTGATTTAATATAGGATTACCTCCTGCACAGTTTGTGGGTTGTGACGATGTTATTGTTCTGGTTTGTTGACTATTAACGCAAGCGCTCCAATTAGAGTAAGTCCACGAAGTGCAAACCGGTGGAGTATATGTGCAAGATTGCGTTAACACCGGATTTCCGCCAGAGCAACCGTTTGGGGAAGATGAAATTACGGTTCTAGTTTTTGTACTATTAGATTGGCAAGCAAACCAATCAGAATATGTCCACGAAGTACAAACTGGCGGAACATAAGTACAATTTTGAGTTAAAGCAGGGCTACCGCCAGCACAACCGCTTGGAAAAGAAGAAATTATCGACCTTGTTTGTTGGCCACTGCTTGGACATAAAGACCACTCGGAATATATCCACGAAGTACAGATTGGCGATTGACTAAATGTATCTGCTCCATCAAATTTTAATTCAGCTAGACCATAAGGTTCGTAGATAACTTTCGATAATGTTATATCGTCATAATAGTCATAAATTTTTGAATCAATTATTGCCTTGTCAATTAAGCCCCAATAGTTATATTGAACATTGTAATTTTTTAGAGATTGTGGGGTTATAAATTTAAAGTTGTATATTGAATTATTATAGATATTATTATAAGAAATAATATCACTGTTGATTAAATTACCCGCCAATACCCCTATCGAATTATTGATAATGGAATTTTGTTTTATAGTAATATCATGACAAGCAAGCCAAGTTATTCCGCCGGACCAAATTGATGCCCCTCCGTTATTTTCAATATGATTTCTAATAATTTTACTATTTGAGGTTGAATCAATATAAATGCCATAATGAGCGCTGTTAATTATAATACTATCGCTCACAAATAAAGGCCCCCTCCAGAAGTACTAATATTTCCGCTATAATCTGATTTTCCACCATATTCTATTTTGGAGTACTTTATTATGTTCCCGCCCATGTACTCACTATTATTAAACGAAGCTCCGATTGCATTACTAAAAAATTTTACCCCATTCCAATCTCCTTTATTCGGTGATGTGTTTATAGATGTAAAGACAATCAAATTATCAGCTGTGCCAACAGCATATAATTCTCCGTCTATATTCAATCCTGTATTTTGATTAAATTTTACAATAACTCCGGGTTCAATTGTCAGTTTTGATCCTTGGAAAATTTGAACAGTTCCCGTTACAACATAAGGACTGTTGGCCAGTGTCCAAATTGTATCAGATGTAATATTGCCAGAAACTTCCGTTTCCGCATAAACTTGATTAGCTAATACAAAAACACCAAAAATCAAAAAAGTTATTGTAATTAAAAAAGTGGTAAATTGTTTCTTCATAATCTTTGCTATTTTAAAATTAACTATCCGTTATTATCTATTTCTGAGTTTGAGAACAAAATAAATTTAAGCTCTTCTGGTGAAATTTGTATTTGATAATTTTTAACCTGTCCAGAAATCAATAAATAATACTTATTTTCTGTTTTTTTTATTTCGTTAATTTCATCGTTAGGAATATTTATAGAATAATTTCTTTCAAATTTAATATCAGCTTTTTTAATACCTTTAAGCTCGTCGCCATATATTCTAACCCATTCTGGAATTAATCTGCCTGCCTTTATTCCATTCAGAAATACTAATTTTCCATCTTCAAAAGCAATAGCTATGTCTCCTCCATTAAGTTCATAAATTATCTTAATCATATTTTTACAGTATAAATTATTTTATTAGCTCGTCAACGCTTACCTCAAGAGCATTCGCTATTTTGCTGAGCGTATCAAGCGTTGGATTCTGGTTTTTACCAGCTTCAATTTTAATAACTGTATTATTAGCGACATCGGCCAATCTCGCCAATTTTTCTTGAGAAAGTCCCTTGGCTTCCCGTATTTTTCTTAAATTTTTGGTTATGTTTGACATACTAATATCGTAGTAGTAGAATTAAAGTATAAGTTATATTCTTTTTCTGCTATTATAATAATATATCAAGAAAATTAGATAGTCAAACGAACATTTCGCAGGGCGAAATGTGAAAAATTGCGGTGGCGAAAAAAGAAGCGGCGAAAGCGAGGGCGGGCAAAAATTCTTTCCCCCCCCAACCCCCTTCCTTTTTGCCCGCCCGAGCGTTCAGTTTTGGTTCTGCCGAGCTTCGCTCGGCAATCAGTCAGGATTTTGTTAAAAATGGGTTCTGACTTTTTCCAACAAACACCACATTAGACGATTTGTTTTTTCCTCACCCCTCGCTTCGCTCGGGGTTCGGGCTTCGACGGGCAGAAAATAAAGGTAATTCCGAACGAAATTTTTTAAATTGTCGGTGTAAATATAAAATTAAAAACTTCTAAAATTTATGATCAAATACTTTATCTATTGTAGAAAATCATCGGAGGACGAAGAACGCCAAGTTTTGTCTATTGAGGCACAATTGACGGAGCTTCGGGAATACGCCAAGCAAAACAATCTTTTCGTGGTAAAGGAATTTTACGAGAGCAAGACCGCCAAAGAGCCAGGCAGAGTGGTTTTCAACGAAATGCTTGGCGAAATT
>Ga0154915_126_pt1 | contig 6280 bp, 7 predicted proteins | sample RifCSPhighO2_01_FD_105884 | JGI IMG/M metagenome (GOLD analysis project Ga0154915, IMG submission 105884) | Candidatus Nealsonbacteria bacterium RIFCSPHIGHO2_01_FULL_38_55 | reverse complement strand
TTATTATTTTTTTCCGACCCTTACCGCGTCCTTTGTTTTCCAATTTTTTTAATTCTCTCATCATTTCGTCAAATTCTTTGCCCTTTATCCCGTGCGCCATTGCCCCTTGTTCCAATGTCTCCCAGGCGGCGATAAAACAACCTATACAATGCAGTCCATATCTTGCGAACACGCTGGCTGATTCCGGATATTTCGCGACTATCTCGCCAAGAACCATGTCTTTTGTTATTTTATCTTTCATAATTTTCGTTTTTTATCCCGCTTTTTATTTTGTTTTCTGCAGACCTTGCAATATTTTTTTATATGCCTCTCAACTAAGTCCAAAAGCGGCAAAATAGTTTCTTTATTGAGAGAATAAATTCTCTTTTTTCCATCGTTTTTGGCGCGCGCAAAACCGCAATCGGAAAAAGAAATTAGAGCGTGGGAAACACTGCTCCTTTCTTGGCCAATCTTTTCCGCCAATTCGTTTACGCTCAATGGCCCTTCTTTAAGCTTAAGAATTATATCTATCTTCAATTTATTTCCTAATGTTTCAAAAAACAAATGGCATCTGCTTCTCATATGTGAATTATAGTTCACGCGTAATTGTGCGTCAATACCCGCCAACTCACCGCCATATCTAATTTGTCATATCGCGAAGAGAATAAACCCAATTTCTTCCCAACGATGCTATTAATAAACAAAAAGCGGAAATCCATTCCTGGATTTCCGCTTTTTGTATTTGCTCTTGCTTTGCGCCGCGGGTCTCCGAAACCCGTCACCCGGCGGTTTTTACGCATTAAATCATTCAAAATTTCATCACCCGGTATTACGGCTGCGCGGCGCTGTACGCATTTACCAACCCCCATCCATAGAGGTTGTCAAACCCAGTATTCCCTAAATCGGCAGCTCTATCTTGAAGTTTTTTTTGCACTTCGTCCGGATCCCACTTCTCGTTAGCATTAGCATCATACGCGCCGACTGGCATACTTAAAACAAGGGCGGCAGAACCGGCAACATGCGGAGCGGCCATAGAAGTTCCGGAAAGCGTTGCGTAGCCGCCGCCTTTGTAGGTTGAATAAATTGAAACGCCAGGCGCCGCTAAATCTACTTCCGACCCGCGGCTTGACCAGCCGGCAATAACATTATTTTGGTCTGTCGCCGAGACGGCAATCGTTTCTGGATAGGCCGCTGGAAAAATAACTGATCCCCCTGAATTTCCAGCCGCAGCCACCACCACAACGCCAGCATTTTTCGCAGCGGCAACCGCGTCATGGAACGATTGGACGTCAGAATTTGTCCCAAGACTCATATTCACAACCTGTATATGATTGTTCACTGCCCACTGGACGCCCTCAATAATATCAGATAGGTATCCTGAACCAGCGGCGTTCAATACCTTGATCGCATACAAATCCGCCTTTGGCCCGGCTCCAACAACACCGATGGCGTTATCCAGCGCCGCGATAATACCCGCAATGTGCGAACCATGACCGTTGTCATCATTCCAACTCTTACGGGGATTAATGGCATTCATACCCCCTTTCACATTCGCAGATAGGTCGGAATGGCGATTGGAAATACCCGTGTCAATGATTCCGATATTTATCGGATCAGCGGTATTTCCACCCGGCCACACCAATTCCGCATCAATTCGGTCAATGCCCCAAGGTAGCAGTTGCGAGGATTGTGTTATTTTCTTTATTCCCGCATTTCTTTCTTCATATTGCAGGGCAAACACTTCCGCGTCCTCGTCAACCCGCGCCACATCCGGGTGCGTTTTTAATTTCTCTGCCGCCGCACGCGAAGGAACCCTTATCGCCTCAGCTCCAATCAATTTAAGATTCTTTAATTTTACGCCACCCGCCCATCTAATAATTCCATCTTTTGCGGAGTCATTCAGCCCTGCCCTGAAAACAACAATCTTCCGACTAACGCCATCTTTTATTTGCGCCGCAGAAAAATTTGGCCGCGCCGCAAGAAACGTTAAACCAAATATGGTCGCAAAACTTATTACGCTAAAAATGATTTTTTTCATAAAATTATTAATCTCTATTATGGCCACTTTGCTTTATCGGCAATGCCGCGGAACTTCTGATAAGCGCCCTTCAAATCCTCGTTCGCTTCCCTGAATAATCCCTGTCCAACCTTTACCTGCGCTTCGTTAATTTTCTTTTCTGCGTCAGCAAGATAAGCTTCAAGTTCGCCCATATCTTTGCCGGCAGATTTCAATTCTTCAATTTTGGCCTTAATCGCCGCTACCCGATCTTCAGCTTTTGCGGTGGCATTATTAACGCGAGAATCAAAAATGGCATCAACAGTTTTCTTGATAATCTCTTTCTTAGACTTAAAGATGTCTCTAACTTCCTTGGCAAGAAATTTTATCGCCTCCTGTCCCGACGTGCTCTGGATCTTCGCTTTTTCATCGTTCAATTTCTGAATAGATGCGTCTACTTCTGTCGCAAGCTGTATCTTCAAGCCATTTGTTATATTCGGCATCTTTTGCACTCGCCCTTTAACGCGGTTCATCCACTTAATTTGAATATCTACAAGTTTAAGAAGAACCTCTTTACGCTTTTCTTCCATTCGCTTTTGCGCTTCAGCGCGTTTCTGCTGGGCGGCTTGCCGCGCAGCTTGGACTTTAGCCCTACCCTCTTCAGATGCCGCGTTTACTTCTTGGGCTTTGTTGTTTTTAAAGTCTTGCCGAGATTGACGAAGCTGGGTAAGAGCATTTTGAAAATCAGCATCAGTGGTTTGCGCAACGGCTGCCGATGTCGTTCCCGCAAGGGTCGCAGAAATGATTGCGGAAACAAATAGAAATGATAGTTTTTTCATATGATTAAGATTGCGATTAAGAGCTATTGCGTAACTTCACCAAATGCCTGGTCAAGTTCCAGCAAGGTAACATCGTCGCTTGAAAAATCAGCCAAATCTTTGGAGAAATCGGCCTGATTTGCTTCTTGACTGATCGAAGCGCTGTCAGTGGATTCAGCGGCGCTTATTGCGCCATTTGCTTCGGCAATATCGCCGAGCGTCTGGTCAAGTTCGCTCAAAACGGCTTCATCGCCGGCAAATAAAACAAAGTCGGCGTCAAATGCCGTAAACTCGCTTTCTTCGCCGGTGAGCGCTGTTAAATCCACAACTTTCGGCGCTTTGCTCTTAAATAATAAAAATACTCCTCCAACTATAACAAGGACGGCAACGACTCCGATAATGATTTTTTTGTTCGTCATGATTGTCTTGTGTGTTAGTTGGTTTAAGCGGTCAACCTTTATTTTGTTTTTGAGATCACGGACTATATTACTTTGAAATACAAAATGCCCCATATAAAATGAATTTCGCAATTCAAAGTATATTAAGAACTATAACACAAAATTAAAATTTTATTACATTGTGGACTTGGCGAGAATCGCCCCGTGATAAACACGGAACGCCCTGTGTTAATCACAGAGCGAACTCGCCATCTACATTGTGGACTCACCGGGAGTCGGACCCGGACCTCGGCAATGCGAATGCCGCGTAATGCCATTTTACTATGAGCCCGTGAATGCTTCTGCGGGCACAGTGCGAATGCTTCGCCCTCCGTAGTTTTAACGAAGGAGGACAGCGCATTACCACTATACTATAGGTCCAAAAAAAATAAAGCGATGATGGCGAATATCAAAACGATAAAACTTATTTCAAAAATTTTTCTGGCTGTTTTTACTCCCAAAATTTCCGCAAAACGGGTAATTGCCACAAATCCGATAAACAAAGCCCCTATCAAACTGGCTGGCGGCAAATCAGGCAAGACCAACTTTTGGTCTCTTTCCAAGCTAATCCATTTCAACCAGCTAGAATATTTCAAAATCGTCAAATGCCAAAAAGCAAACAATGCCCCGAGACGTATCCCCCAACTCTGAAATTCAACCCAAAATCTTCTGCTCATCCTGCTTTCAACAAATTTATGGGAAGTAAAGAAAAGCAAAGCCAGTATTGCCAGGGAAATCATACCCCAGAGCAAGGCCGGGCTGGTTCTTCCGGAATAAGAAATAATACTGTGCGCCAAAGCCAGCAAAAAAGCCGCAATCCCAATTTCCCGGCGATAAATCAGCCACTTGTCAAAACGATTGTAAAATCTGGAAAAGGGACCGATTAAAAGAATCGCTCCCAATAAAACCAGAGAGGTTGAAGCTATGCTTTTGTTTAAGATGAGCAGATTAAAATATCCTCGGCGCAAAAACAAATACAAAGAAAAAACCGCCAAAATAACCAAAGCCAGTAAAAAAGCTCTAAAATATTGCCTAATCTGTTCTTTATTTATCATATTTTTGTCGGGCTGTCCGGATTTGCACCGGAACTAAATTTTCCCGAAAAACTCGTGCTACTGTTACACTACAGCCCGTTGTTGTTTTTTTATCTTTGATTTGTCATTTTTATTTTTGAGATTTAGTTTTTTATTTTCTAAGTTACCCAGTATTTTCGTTTTGTCATTTCGTCTTTTTTTGTTTCAATTTTTTCCCGTTCCGCCGTTGCTTGTTCTGCCGCTGCTTTCAAGCCATCATCTTTCATTTCTCCAAGTTTCATTATTTCTCCTTGTAAAAATTCTTTATTGTTATTTTTCGGTTCTATTAAAACAAGACCGAGCAGGATTTCCAAAATCCAGCCGATTTTAACGCCCGACTTAATTTTCAAAATATCCATAACGTCTTGGCCGTTAACCTCAAGCATCTTTACAGATATCGGGTCGCTGGAGACCCTTTCAATAACATATTTCAAATGCCTTAATTTATAGGGCTCTGCTTTTGGAACACCAGAGCCAATTCTGTCCGCCATTCGGACCTGCAATAATTCTTCCATATTTTCCAAGCCCATCCTGCCTACTAATCGTCGGACAGACGCTTCTGAAACCTCGCCAACATTATAGTAAAAAAGATGATACCTTGCAAGCCGAACTATTTTCTCAATGTCTCTCTTTGGAAAACGCAAACGGCTCAATGCCTGAAAAACCATTTTAGCGCCAATGATTTCATGGCCATAAAAAGTGGCGCTCTCTCCATCGCCCTGCTTTGATCTTGGTTTTCCTATGTCGTGCAAGAGCGCCGCTATTCGCACATTCTGATTAAATTTATTTTTCGCCGCGTAGGCCAAGGAACGGACGGAATGTTCGTAGCAATTGTATATATGATGTTTGTTTTGATCCACTCCGCATCCTTCTTCAAGTTCAGGCAAGACAAACTTCAAAAGCCCCGAATCTTTCAAAAAATCAATGCCTTGCGAAGCGTTATCCGCCATAATAATTTTCAAAAATTCATCCCGTATCCTTTCTTTTGAAATGAACTGAAGCAGAGGAGAGTTTTTGATAATCGCTCTATTCGTGTCTGGCTCAATATTAAATCCAAAGATCGTCGCAAATCTCACAGCCCTTATCATTCTTAAGGCGTCCTCATTAAATCTGTCTTCTGCGTTTCCCACTGCCCTGATAATTTTTTTATCCAAATCGTTTTGGCCGAAAAATGGATCAATAATTTTTAAATCTCCTGCCACGGGAAAAGCGGCAATGGCGTTAATGGTGAAATCCCTTCTGGATAAATCGTCTTCTATGTTCATCGCCCATTCTATTTTATCAGGATGCCGTTTGTCGCTGTATTTTTCGTCAATTCTGTAAGTGGTCACTTCTATTTCTTTAAGCTGTTCGTCGCCGGAGTCGGTCATAACAACGACAGTGCCGAAATTATTTTCGGAAAAACTGCGCAAAAAAATCGCCCCCACTTCTTCGGGCTTGGCGTTGGTCGCGACATCCCAATCATGAGGCTCCGCATTTCTTAATAAATCCCGGACGCACCCGCCGACAAGATACGCCTGAAAACCCTTATCAATCAGCCCGTCAATAACAAATTTTACTTCTTTTGGTACTTCCATATCATCTTTAATTACTACGGGAGCATTTCCCGTAGAGCTCTACAGGAAATGCTCCCGTAGTAATTATTCCATAATTCTATTTTACCCTAAAAATTGATTTTTTTCAATTTTTATGGGTAAATAAAATATAACTAACGCAAAAAGCCCCCGTAGCTTAATGGATAGAGTTTCGCGCTTCGAACGCGATGGTGAAGGTTCGATTCCTTCCGGGGGCACCAGATAATACTTTCCCGATTTTTGGGGGAGGTTGCCTCGCCGCTTCGCGGCTCGGCTTGGTGGCTTTGCGCAAGGCGCAAAGCCGCATAATCCCACGGCGCAGAAAACGAAAAGGAAGCGGATTTGTCCAAAAGTTGATGGTTCGTTCCAACTTTTTGGACAAATGCCTTAATGTCCTCAAAAT
>Ga0154915_120_pt1 | contig 9597 bp, 4 predicted proteins | sample RifCSPhighO2_01_FD_105884 | JGI IMG/M metagenome (GOLD analysis project Ga0154915, IMG submission 105884) | Candidatus Nealsonbacteria bacterium RIFCSPHIGHO2_01_FULL_38_55 | reverse complement strand
CTCCGACCGAGCGAGGAATTATATCAAATATAATTACGAAGGGAGGGAGGAGTAAACGAAAACACATTTTCGCTTACTCCGACCGAGCGAGGAATGGCAGGTACTCATTTTTTAGATAGATTGTACATTCGTGATTGTCTGAAAAAAATACATAGCTTGGTTTTTCTTTTCCTTAAAAAATAATTTACAAAATATGAAAGAATGGTGTCAACTCTGATTTTTCAGAAACCAGAATTTACGCCATTTTTCATTATCGCGAAGCGACACAATAATTTTGATTTTTGAGATTTGAATTTTGATTTTGAGCGACGAGCGGAAATGAGGAACGATTGCTATTGACAATGACTTGCGTTCTGCTAAAATTCAAATTGATATGAGAAATAAATTATTATTTTTTGAAAAAGGAAGCGGTTAATCATCAAATATTTTGACTATCTGATTAGCTGATCGCTTCCCGGAAAGCGATTTTTTATTTGCTCCTCGCTTGCGTTCGGAGCTTACACAAAAAAATACAGAACGGAACACAAAGCTACACAGAAAAATATCTGTGTAAATCTGTTTTCAAATCTGTGTTAATCTGCGCCATAGCGACGAGCGGAAGCGAGGAGCGATGGGAAAGAACTTTGACAATTTAATAAGATATTTTGAATTACGAAATTCAAGGTATAAAACAAATAAACTTCATTCAAATTTCAAATTTTTGAATGAAGGGTTAATTTGTCTAGCTTTAAAATTTTAAGGCAGGTATTAATAGATTTGCCGCGAGGCAGATCTAAATTAAATTTACAGGCGAATGGTGGATGCCTTGGGATATCGAGGCGAAGAAGGGCGTGGCGTGACTGCGATAAGCTCCGGGGAGGTGTCTAGCAACCTTTGATCCGGAGATTTCCGAATGGGGAAACCCATCCCGATGAAAGTCGGGATACCCGGCCCGTTAAGGGCATAGGGAGCGAACCCGCTGAAGTGAAACATCTCAGTAAGCGGAGGAAAAGAAAAAAACGCTACGGCGCAAGCCGAAGCAATATTCCCTTAGTAGTGGCGAGCGAAAAGGGAATAGCCCAAACCTCATTATTTATAATGAGGGGTTGTAAGAGCACAGCTTCCCGCCCTCTAAGCCCGTGGAATATGTATTTACTTAATTTAAGGAATAAATCTTAAAAAAAGTAATTGCAGAATTCAACGAGCATAGAGGGCGGGAGGGAGAGCATTTAGGCAAGTTGGTTAGAAGAAATTTCCTGGAAAGGAATACCATAGAGGGTAATAGTCCCGTATTTTAAAATCAGTTTGCGCTCCTTGCTGTTTTTCTTGAGTACCGCAGAACACGAAAATTTTGCGGGAATCCGGCCGGACTAATCGGCCAAGGCTAAATACTACGATATCCCCGATAGTGAACTAGTACCGTGAGGGAAAGGTGAAAAGTAGGGAGGTGATCCCGATGAAATAGAACCTGAAACCATTTGCTTACAAGGAGTCATAGCCCCGCCCTCTAAGCGCGTGGAATATGTATTTACTTAATTTAAGGAATAAATCTTAAAAAAAGCAATTACAGAATTCGACGAGCATAGAGGGCGGGGTGGTGGCGTGCCTATTGAAGAATGAGCCAACGAGTTCTGACATTCAGCTAGTCTAAGCCCTTATGGGGCAGAGGCATAGCGAAAGCAAGCGTTAATAGCGCGTAGCCAATTTATTTGGCGGGCTGTGTGTCAGAGACCCGAAGCCAAAGCGAGCTTGCCATGGCCAGGGTGAATCCCGATGAAAATCGGGAGGAGGCCCGAACCCGTGAGTCGTTCAATGCTCTGGGATGAGCTGTGGTAAGAAGTGAAAAGCTAATCGAGCTTGGTAATAGCTGGTTCTCTCCGAAATATCCTATGGAATAGCGTTTCGCGTTTTTGCGGAGGTAGAGCACTAGATGGATTTTCGTGGTCTTTGACCAGATAATCCAACTAAACTCCGAATGCCGCAATATCAATCTCGTTAGAGATTTATCTTTAACGGGGTGAAGACGCGGGGCAGTAAGACTGTGGGGGCTAAGCTCCATGGTCGAGAGGGGAAGAGCCCAGATCTTCATCTAAGGTCCCTAAACCTGGACTAAGTGTATCTTAAGGAAGTGAAACCCCATTGATAGTTAGGAGGTTAGCTCAGAAGCAGCTATCCTTTAAAAAGTGCGTAATAGCTTACTAACTAAGGGATTTCGCGCCGGAGATTTACGGGACTAAAGTCCAGTACCGAAGATAAGATCCCGCCCTCTATGCTTTGTGTTCTATGGCAAAATAAAAATCAAATTAGTTATTCTTTAAAATTAGTTTAGTTTTAGAACATAAAGTTTAGAGGGCGGGAGGTAGGAGAGCATTTTTAGCGCAGAGAAGCTCCGCTGTGAAGCGGTGTGGAGCGCTAAGAAGAGAGAATGTTGGCATGAGTAACCACAATTCCGCTGAAAACGCGGAACACCGAAAACCCGAGGTTTCCTTGGCAATGACAATCAGCCAAGGGTTAGGCGGACCTAACCCGATCCCGAAAGGGCGTAGGGGATGGACAGCCGGTTAATATTCCGGCCCTTTCTCGTTGATTTTTTAAGAGCGACGCAATCAAAATTTCTAAGAAGATTATTGGATTTCTACCCAGCCCTCTAAGCGCGTGGAATTAGTATTATTTTAGTTCAAGATTAAAAATTTTGAGATAAATATTTACAAATTCGACGAGCATAGAGGGCTGGGGCCTTAGCGACAAGGTTGCCTGGAAAAACTCTTAAAGAGCTAAATCAGCGGGAAAACCGTACCGTAAACCGACACAGGTGGGTTGGCGTAAATGCGCCAAGGTGAACGGGCGAAAGCTCCTGAAGGAACTCGGCAAAAAAGTAGGCGTAACTTCGGAATATGCCTTGCCGCTCCTCACTTTTGTTCGGAGCTACGTTGGATTAACGCAGAACTATACGCCGAACACCGCTGAAATTTTCAGCGCGGTTTAGCGTAATATTCGGCGTCATTTTAGCGTAATAGCGACGAGCGGAAGCGAGGAGCGGTCGCAGCGAAAGTACCCCTGGCGACTGTTTATCAAAAACACAGGTCCCTGCTAACTCGCAAGAGGATGTATAGGGGCTGAAGCCTGACCAGTGCTGGAATGTTAATCCCGTCGGTTATCCGCTTCGTGCGGATAGCTAAATGGGTGAAGCACCAGTGAACGTCGGCAGTAACTATAACTGTCTAAAAGTAGCGTAATCCCTTGCCAGGTAAGTTCTGGCCCGCATGAAAGGCTTAACGACTTGGGGACTGTCTCCAGGAGCAACCCGGTGAAAATACAATAAGCGTGAAGACGCGCTTTACCTGCGGCTAGACGGAAAGACCCCGGGAGCTTTACTGTATCCAGATATTGAGTTTTGGAATTGGATGCGTAGCGTAGGTGGGAGGCTTTGAGTTCCGCTTTTCGGAGCGGAAGGAGCCGTCAATGAAACACCACTCTTCCAAGTCCTTAATCCTAATTTTGCTCCTCACTTGCGTTCGGAGTTTACACAAAAAAATACAGAACGGAACACAAAACTATACAGAAAAATATCTGTGTTAATCTGTGTCATAGCGACGAGCGGAAGCGAGGAGCGAAAAACAGTGTCTGGTGGTCAGTTTAAGTGGGGCACTTTTCTCCTAAAGAGTAATGGAGAAGTTCAAAGGTCGGCTAACTCCGGATGGAAATCGGAGTGGTCGCGTAAAGGCAAAAGCCGGCTTTACTGCGAGACGGATATGTCGAGCAGTTGGGAAACCAGGACTTAGTGAACCGACGGATTGTAATAGAAAATCCGAAGATTATCAGCCAAAAGTTACCCCGGGGATAGTCCCGCGCCTGAATTTGGTGACGGGATGTTGTCCAACCCATTCGTAAGAGTGGGAGTGCTCCAAAAAAATAAAAATTTTTTGGAGAGTACGGCTTATAACGGTGAACTATAAGCAGGTCTTCCTAATAAATTTAGGTTTTAAGCTTTTAGAATACCGTGGGAAGTCGGAAGGAAATATGATTTTTTATATTTTCCTTCTTGACCCCGTAACGACTTGTCCTATTTTTTTTAATTTAGAAATAAAAAAGAGGGACTTAGTAAGGGTTTAAACTTTGCTAACACGCCGTCGCCTGCATATAAAAATTTATATGCAGGATGAAGATATAGTCTATGCTTAAATAGCATGAACAGGCTAGTAGAGCCCGCGAGTCCATATCAACGGCTCTGTTCGGCACCTCGATGTCGGCTCAACGCATCCTGGGGGTGAAGCCGCTCCCAAGGGTTTGGCTGTTCGCCAATTAAAGCGTTACGCGAGCTGGGTTCAAACCGTCGTGAGACAGGTTGGTCCTTATCTACCGCAGGCGTTGAATCTTGAGGGGAGTTGATCCTAGTACGAGAGGACCGGATTGAACTGACCTCTGGTGTGCCAGCTGTTCCGCCAGGAGCATTGCTGGGTAGCTATGTCAGGAAGGGATAAGCGCTGAAAGCATCTAAGCGCGAAGCCTACCCCAAGATTAGGATTCATAGATTTCCCGCAGATTACGGGATTGATAGACTGCAGGCGCAAGCCCAGTAATGGGTTCAACCGAGCAGCACTAATAAATCATCATTTAACCCTGTCTTATCATTTTAGAGTTAGAACATTAATTAACCCTTCATTCAAGAATTTGTATTGTTTTTTTATTATCGAGGTTTTCGTAAGGCGACTATACTGGGAGTGCTCCACCCGTTCCCATCCCGAACACGGAAGTGAAATCTCCTAAGGCCGATGATAGTGGGTTTTCCCGCGAAAGTAGGTAGTTGTCTTACGAAGCCCTTGACAAGATTTGAGGGGGGTGTATAATGTAATCGTACATTGACAATTAGGCCTATGGCCAGAAGGAGGTGGACCCTCGCGACGATTACTTTGAATCAAATGGCTCAAATTACTTCTAATCAACTGTTCGTGTGAACAGCTGAACCGACCGGAACGGAACATCGGAACAGTTGCGCGAAGCGCGACGGAAAGGAGCATCTCTATGATGAACACCAACAGATTCCATAAAATGAGTTGCACCATGCAGACCGCGGACATCGGCACGACGGCGACGATCACCTCGGGGTGACCGACCGGCCCAAGGACGCAGGGCACATCGTTCAATAATTGAACGAGAGTATATGCGTTCAAGACAACAGGCTCCCGAACTCAACAAGAGATCGGGGGCTTTTTTATTTCCTTAAAAAAGATTAAAATTAAAAAATAATTTTCTTACTTGCTATTGACAAGTTAGTTTGTTTTTTATTAGTATTAAATTAAAGACGGCGATGTGGTTCCCTGCGTAAGGGGAAGAGAGCGATACTCTCGGGGAGGTATGCCAAGCCTCAAAACCGCAGAGTGATAAGAAGGCTGTTGTTCGCCTCTCGTTTTCTTCCCTTTTTTGGGAAAGCTCTTTCTTTGTTCTTTAGTACCCCTTTTTCCACTCACACTGGTAAAAGGGCTGCGACGGGGGCGGTTTTCTGCGGAAAGCCGCCCTTATTTATTACTTTTAGTTACGAAATAGTAATGACTGCGGGAGCATATACCGGAATTATGGGCGCAAATGTAATGATTTTTACATTTCTATTCTATATATGGTAAATCCATTTAACAGCCAAATTGTTTTTCCGTCGTCTGAAATAATAAAGTCATTCAAATCGTTGAATTTTTCGCTTTGGAATTGCTTGAATATCGCGCCGGTTTTTTCAAGTATGATTAGGCGGTTATTGGGAGGGTCTAAAAAATAAAAGTAGGGGAGAGCGCTTTTCGTTTCAATCTTTATTATATTCTCTCCTTTCGGATAAATACTAAAGTTCACGGTTTCTTGCAGGTAGCCGCCGTAATAACGCGATATATTGTTTTCATTTAATATCCAAATTGAATTGTCAATTGCCATTGTTCCGTGATTTTGACAAGAATCAGTTTTATTTTTGACCCATTTTTGGGGCAACCCCCATTTTAGGTTTCCTAAATAGTGGTATTTTATTATTTCACATTTGTCATTAAAAAAGTAAAGATTTGAAGCGTAAGAGAAAAACAGCGGGAGTTCAGCGCCCGAATCTATAGCTTCTATTTTATTTTCTTGCCAGGAATTTTTTTCAAAAGAAAGAATTGTATCTGGTTCGGAAAAGAATAATAGCGAGCCGGAAAGATAGCTGGCAGATGTAATGTTTTTAGGCGCTTCCGATAAAACCCCGGAAGAGTTTTGCAAATTGTATTCGTAAAGATTCGGGGATAAGGGATTATAAAAATAAAAATTATCGTCAAATAATAAAAATTTTTCCGGCTTGAATCCGAGAATCTCTTCTTTTAATTCAAATAATGCTTCCGGCGCTTTTATTTTTTCCAATTTATTCGCCTTCAGAAGTTCTTGCTCGGCAATTTGCTTTAAATTGATTTCCGCCTGTTTGTCGGATTTTTCCTTTATCTGGTTTGTGGCCTTAAAAACAAAAGAACCTGCTAAAATAAGAAAAAAGAAAAGGGAAACAAAAATTAGTCCTCTTTTTGTGTCAGGTTTTCGGCGGAATTTTTCAATAAATTGAATAAACGATTTTAATGATAAGCCGGCCAGTTTTTTTTTGGAAAATAAATTTTTAAATTCTTTTACAGGATTAAATTTTTTAAGCTTAGTTTTCGCTTTTTTTGATATTTTATCAGGCAATTTATAGATATTATAGCTAAAAGACAAAATTTCTCCTTTCCAAAGGGAAATTGTTTTAATTATTTTTTGGATAAAAACGGATATTTTTTTAATTTTCGGCAAAGAAAACAACACCTCGGTTTTTTCAAAAATAACATTGCTTAAATGGATTTTCCCCGCGGACGGCTTTTTTTTCGCTATTATCAAAAAGCATAATCCGGATATTTTAGCTCCTTCTCCCTTGGAAAATAATTCAGCGGGAAATATCTCTTTTATTTTTTTGGAAGTTATTTCCTGGCAAAGCGCGATTTTGGTTAAAATATTTTGCGATTCAAAAAAACAAAATGTCTCTTTGGTAAGCGCCAATATAATATCGTTATCGGCGAGCCTGCCTGAAACAACATTGAAGAATATTCTCAAAGGATAAGGGTCTATTTCTTGGCTATCCAAGCCCTTTCCGATATCGTTTATTTGACCGCCTCTTATCAGAATTACTTTCAATTCTCCTGTTTTAGTGAAATTCAGCCCCATATCCTTTACACAGAGAGCGCAGAAATTAAGATTTCCAAGCCATTGAACATTGTCTTTCTTTAGCTCTTCGCCGAGATAGGAATTGGTTTTTTTAAGGCATTCTTTAAGCGCTTTTTCCGGCGACTTGAAAGAAATTTTATAATAATTTTTTTTGATTACGGCGTTTATCTGGTCTAAAAATTTATGGCTTCCGGGTAAACCGTTTTTAAGCTCTCCGACCGTGTATAAGGAACCGAGTTTCTTTTCATAAATATTTTCTGGTTCATAGATAAAACTGGCGAAGCTCCGCTCTTCTTTTAATTTAGGATTAAACCTCAAATCAAATATTTGCATAAGATATTTATTTATTATAGTATTTTTAAAATAGGCGGGCAATCAGTGGATAAACCATATCATTAAGCGCGCATAGCTCAGCGGCAGAGCATTGCATTCACATTGCAGGGGTCGTAGGTTCGAATCCTACTGCGCGCACATGTATCGTAATTAAAAAAACAACCAATTATGGTTGTCCGCTTAAAACTGCATAAAATTAAAAAGTCATAGTTCTAATTTTATTCCCACTTTTTCAGCGATTTGAATAACCCACTTTTCTAACCTATCTACCTTGTGGGATAGCATAACCATTTTTTGAAAATAGGTGTCAGCTTTTTGAGCGTAAGCGTCAACAGATGTTTGAAGATCACGAAAATCTTCCTTAGTAGAAAGGTTTTTTATGGCCTCTTTTAAGTCTTCTTTAGTTGCAAAAATTTCAAATAATTTGTCAAATTTTTCATCCACTTTTTCAAATCTTTCATTGATTTCTTCCTTCTTCGCTGTTTCTTGAAATTTTTTATCCAGATATTCAATTAGTTCGCTGAAATCTCCGTTCATATTTGCATTGTAGTTTATTGAGAATAGATGTCAATTCCAGTTTTTGGAGATTGCGCCGAGTTCGCTATCAATCCATATTCTATTGAATTGCGAAATGCCAAATAAAAAAAGAATTTCTTGGTCTTTTCTCCAAATTTCAGCTGCAAATTTGCTATAATTACGAAGGGAGGGAGGAGTAAACGAAAACACATTTTCGCTTACTCCGACCGAGCGAGGAATTATATTAAATATAATTATTCGACGTATGCTTTGCATACGTCTCATAATTGTAGCAAATTTTCGCTCTGAAGTTTGGAAAAAGGACCAAGAAAGCATTTCGTAATTAAAAGATATTAACTAATTTTGGTTCTCCGACAGATATCTTAAAAGCGTTAGAGACGATAGACGGCATGAACGCGCTTAAAGATTATCTTGTCAAAACCGACCTGGAAAATAAAAGATGTGATCGCAAAAGCGCGTGAACGGCTTAATGAATAGAACATAGGACAAGTCTCAATAAAAATGGGCTTGTAGTATTTTTAGCGGGGAAATTGTATAATAAGAGAATGGGCAATATATTTTTGGAATGGGAGTTTAAGGATGCGCCGAAATCTATTCTCATAGCGTGGAAAAATTTTTTGGTTTTCGGTTTGGATTATTTTTCCTTGCCTATTCTTTTAAGAACATTTTTTTCTCCCTGGAAAAAATACAGCTATTCTTATGGCGGCATTTTTGAAATTTGGAAAAATATTGAGACATTGGTTTTTAACGCAATGTCTCGGATTATCGGAGCGATTATTCGGTTTGTTTTTATAATTTTAGGAATCGTTTTTGAAATTTTAATCGCGGTTTCAGGGGTTTTAGTATTTTTGGGATGGCTGGTTTTGCCATTCCTTTTAATTTTCGGCTTGATTTACGGTATTAAGTTGGTCTCTAACTAAAAATATGTGTGTGCCTACCTGGTAGGCACACAATAACTATGGGTAAAATAATGGCGATGGATAATTTTGATTTAAGGAGCGCGAAAATGTACAAGGCAATATGGCTGGAAAATGTTTTATTCTTTGGACTTTTCAGTTTTTTTAAGAAATTATTTTTTTGGGTTGCGGCGATTTTTTTTCTAATTTTCGCGGCGCGATTTTTAGATGAAAATTTTTCGCTGGAAAACGGAAGAAAAATTTTGGGCTTTGGCATTATTTTTTTAACGCTCGCCGTTGCCTGTTTTTTGAAAGAAAAATTTTTTAATTTGAAACTGAAAAAGCCCGTTCTTCCAGTCGACATTTCTTTGGCTGTCTCAAGCCCAACCAACTATAATTTGGCTGAATTTTTGGATTTTAATACCGCCAAGGCAATAAACAAAGCAGTAAAATTAAGCCGTTCTCAAGAAATCAATTCAAGCTCTATCTTGTATTTTATTATTGATGGCAGTCCTAATTTAAGGTTTGTTTTTAGCCGTTTGCTTTTGAACTTAAAAGAAATAAAGAAGCCGGCGAAAAAACGGGCTGAAATCGCTTTAGGCCCGGTTATCCGATTTGGCAAAAGAATTTCTTTGTCGCTTGATTTTCAACAAACGATTTT
>Ga0154915_107_pt1 | contig 12658 bp, 9 predicted proteins | sample RifCSPhighO2_01_FD_105884 | JGI IMG/M metagenome (GOLD analysis project Ga0154915, IMG submission 105884) | Candidatus Nealsonbacteria bacterium RIFCSPHIGHO2_01_FULL_38_55 | reverse complement strand
TGCTTAATCGTGCCGGCTCATATTTGGACGCCTTGGTTTTCGCTTTTTGGCTCAAAATCAGGGTTTGATTCAATTGAAGAGTGTTTTGAGGATTATTCAAAATATATTTTTGCTTGCGAAACTGGACTATCTTCAAACCCTGAAATGAATTGGCGTATATCAAATCTTGATAAAATCGCTTTAATATCCAACAGCGACTGCCATTCGCCCCAAAAAATAGGCAGAGAGGCGAATGTTTTCAATGCTGATTTAAGCTATTATAATATTATTGAGGCGATTAAAAACAAAGACCCTGAAAAATTCCTTTATACAATAGAATTTTTCCCGGAGGAAGGAAAATACCACTATGACGGCCATCGGGCTTGCGGATTGAGTTTTTCGCCTCAACAATCCAAGAAATACAGCAATATCTGCCCTAATTGCGGAAAACCGCTTACTATTGGAGTCTTAAATAGAGTTCAGGAGTTATCCGATAGACCCATTGGAAGCAAACTAAAGGGCGCAATACCATTTAAATCCCTTGTTCCGCTTATGGAAATAATCGCTGAAGCGCTCGGGAAGACAGTAATAGCAAAGCAAGTCGGGATAGAATATCATAAATTAATAAATAATTCAGGAAGCGAGTTTGAGGTTTTATTAAATGTTCCGATTCGGGAGTTAAATGCTTCAACATTGCCTGAAATTGCGGAAGGCATAATAAGAGTAAGGGAGGGCAAGATTCAGGCAGAACCAGGGTATGACGGCGTTTATGGGAAAATACATATTTTTTCAACCTACGAGCGAAAAAAAATTTCAAATCAAAAAATATTATTTTGAATTATAAATAAATTTGGTTGTAGTAAAATTCCTACGATCGACGGAAATTTACTACAGCCGATTTGTAAAAATTAAATATTTTTTATGACAAAAAAAGAAGCGAAACAGCGAGTTGAAAGGTTGAAAAAAATAATTAACCATAACAGGTATCTTTACCATGTTCTGGACCGTCAGGAAATTTCGGATTCAGCCCTTGATTCTTTAAAAAAAGAGCTTTTTGATTTGGAAACGCAGTTTCCGGAACTAATTACTTTTGATTCTCCAACCCAGAGAGTGGCAGGGAAGCCATTGGATAAATTTGAAAAGGCGAAACATTCAAAGCAGATGCTTTCTTTTAATGACGCTTTTTCTGAACAGGATATGGATGGCTGGCTAAAAAGGGTTTCCAAGCTTTTAACAAGAGATGAAGTGGAAAAAATTGATTTTTATTGCGAATTAAAAATAGACGGGCTGGCAATAGAATTGGTTTATGAAAAAGGAGTTTTATCTGTTGGCTCTACAAGAGGGGACGGCGAAATTGGCGAGAATGTTACTCAAAATTTAAAAACTGTTGAAGCGATTCCATTGGAATTGGCGCGGGGAAAAGGGGGCGATGGGTCGTTTATAGTTCGCGGAGAAGTATTCATATCTAAAAAAGAATTTGGAAAAGTTAATATAGAACAGGAAAAATCAGGACTGCCCGTCTACGCCAATCCGAGAAATTTGGCGGCTGGATCTATAAGGCAATTGAATCCTAAAATTACAGCTATCCGGCGATTAGATTCTTTCGCCTATGATTTAATCACTGATTTTGGATTGGAAACCCACGAAGAAAAACATAAATTATTAAAGAAACTTGGTTTCAAGACAAATTTTTATAATAGATACTGTTTTAATTTGCGGGAAGTTTTCCAATTTCACAAGGAATGCCAAAAAATCAGAGAAAAAATTCCTTATGATATTGACGGAATTGTGGTTATTGTTAATTCAAACAGAATTTTTGAAAAATTAGGAGTTGTAGGCAAAGCTCCAAGAGGAGCTATCGCCTATAAATTTCCTGTAAAACAAGCTACAACCGTTGTAGAAGATATTAAAGTCCAAATAGGCAGGACAGGCGCTCTAACGCCCGTGGCGCGTTTAAAGCCTATTTCCGTGGGAGGAGTGGTGGTTTCCAGAGCAACATTGCACAACCAAGACGAGATAATGCGGCTGGGCGTTAAAATCGGGGATACGGTAATTGTCGGAAGAGCTGGAGATGTGGTGCCGGATATCATAAAAGTATTGCCTGAATTAAGAACAGGCAAGGAAAAAGATTTTAAAATGCCGAATGTTTGTCCTGTTTGCGGAAGCAAAATTGTAAAGCCGAGCAAGGAAATTATTTATCGTTGTTCCAATCAGGATTGTTTTGCTCAAAAAAAAGAATATTTTTATCATTTTGTTTCAAAAAAGGCGTTTGATGTCAGGGGATTGGGGCCGAAAATAGCCGATAGATTGCTTGACGAAGGGCTTGTCTCCGACCCGGCAGATTTATTTGGGATAGCAGAGGGGGATCTCGCGCCGTTAGAAAGATTCGCCGAAAAATCAGCCGCTAATTTAATAAAATCAATACAAAACAGAAAGAATGTTGATCTTCCAAAATTTATTTATAGCTTGGGGATTAGAAATGTGGGCGAGGAAACCGCATTTGATTTAGCTGATCATTTTAGAAACATTGAAAATATGGAGAGGGCGAAGTTAGAAGATTTCCAAAGCATAAAAGATATAGGGCCAATAGTGGCAAATTCAATTTTTGTTTGGTTTTCAAGGAAAGCTAATTTGGAATTTTTAAATAAGCTTAAAACAGCGGGAATATCTATCCGATATACCAAAAAAGAGAATAAAAATCAGAAACTAAGTGGCAAAACATTTGTTATTACCGGCATTTTAGTTGGCCAAACTAGGAAACAAGCGAAAGAAAAGATTAGGGCGTTGGGCGGAGATGTTTCGGAGTCGGTTTCAAAAAATACTGATTTTCTGGTTGCCGGATTAGAGCCTGGTTCAAAATACGAAAACGGTAAAAAACTCGGGGTGAAAATAATAAACGAAAAAGAATTTTCGGAAATGATTTTATGAAATACGAAGCGACATTATTAAAATGGATAAAATGGGGCGTGATTCTGACTATTTTTATGCCTTTGGTATTGGGTCCCTTTGGCATTACTCTTTCTAATTGGCCTAAAGCGGTATTTTTTAGAATTTTAGTAGAAATAATTTTTATCCTTTACTTGTTGTTGGTTTATATAAACCAGAAATATCTTCCCGGTTTCTCATTTTTAATTTGGGCAAATATTATTTTTTTTGGGATTTTATTTTTATCAGCCCTGTTGGGAGTGAATTTTTATCGCAGTTTTTTTGGAGACTTATATAGGGCGGAAGGATTGGTCTTGCATTTGCATTTTCTGGTTTTTTTGATTATCGTCGTAGCTGTTTTTTCTAAAATAAATGATTGGACGAAATTTTTAAAAATAACCGTGATAGTAGGCGCGCTTTCAAGCTTTGCCGGAATACTCCAAAAAATCGGGACGCTTCCTTTTTATAAAAGCAATCCATTCTCTTTTTACGGGGTAGCCCTTCCTCATAGGATATCCGGAACATGGACTAACCCCGACTTCTTCGCTCCATATATTGTATTAAACATTTTTCTTGTATTTTATCTGTATACTTTGGAAAAAAATAAAAGATGGAAAAATATTTTAATATTTATTTCTGCTTTGAATATCTTATCCCTTATATTATCAGAAACCAGAGCTTCGTGGATTGGTTTTGGAGCAGGCGTTATTTTTTTCTTTGCGGTTCAGCTTTCACGCCTGTCTTTTTTCTCCTTAAAAGCGAAAAAAGCGGTTTTAGCGGGGTTTCTATTTTTATCCATAGCCGGGCTTTTTTTCACGCTTAATCAGGAGGGTTTTTTTCTTTCTGAAAACCGCTTGATTAAGAAAGTTTCCACTTTATTTGATGTGAATTCAATTTTATATTCCGGTCGTTTGGCTGGCTGGAAAATAGCCATTTCCGCATGGCGGGACAGGCCTATTCTCGGCTGGGGTCCGGAGTCATATAGTTTTCTTTTTGATAAATATTTCAGGGAGGAATATCTTGATTATATTCCTGAAAGCATTTTTTTTGACAGGCCGCACAATAAGGTCTTGGAAATTATGGCGACAAACGGAACAATTGGAATACTGGCGTATATTGGATTGTTTTCCGCGATTTTTTATTGTCTTATCAAAAATTATAGAAAAAATCCAGCCGGGAATCTATTTTTAATGGCTCTTTTTATTTCTTATTTTGTCCAAAATTTATTTATTTTTGACACCATAGGGACATATTTTATTTTTTTTCTTGCGATGGGATTTATTAATAATTTTTATTTTAACAAGCCCGAACGACGGCCTGCGGAGAAGCGGGGAAATTATTTATTGAAAGCAATTATTATTTTTCCGCTAATCGCTGTTTCTATTTTAACTATTTATTCATTAAACTTAAAACCGACTATTGCTTGCATGGACTTTGTGAAAGGCGTATATAATCTTGAGGCCAAGGACTACGAAAAAACCATTTCTTATTTTTACAAAGGAGTGGGCAGGGCAACATTATTAAACAATGATTTCAAAAAAGAATTTATAGAAAGAACGCTTTTATTGCTTAACAATAATACCCTGCCTCAAGGCTTATCTGAAAGGATGATTAAAATTCTTTCCGGATTAAAAGCGTCTGTTGAAAAATCATTGGAAATTCCGGATAGGCGGCAGATTACTTATTATAAGATGCTGGCGATAATTAATGAAAAAGAATATCTGATTTCCGGGGACGAAAATAATCTTAAAGAAATGGAAAGGATTTTGAATGAAGCAGTAAACTTTAATAAAGAAAAAGCCGCGCCTTATCAAATGCTTGGCGTTTTAAGGATATATCAGAAAAATTTTCAAGAAAGCGATTATTTTTTCCAAAAATATTTTGATCTTAGCGGGAGAGACAGGATTTCTATCTGGAAGCAGATGGGGGTAGTTTATTCAAGGGCGGACGAGAAGGACAAGGCCGCTGAAAATTTTAAAAAATATTTAATTGGAGAGCTTACCGTAATCAGGGTGAATAAAACATATTCAAGGCAAGACCTTCAGAGAATTTTTTCTTTTTCCGCGGACTTAATTAAATTCCATATAGAGAATTTTAACGATAGGGAAGAGCCGAAAGAAATACTTGTCCGTTTGATTGACGCGTTTCCGGAATATGAAAATTGGATAAACGCTAATATAGGGATATTGATATAGATAATCACCTCTTTAATATTCCCCTCCGATGGTCATCGGATGGGAGGATGGTTGGGGAGAAAGGGGAGAGCGCGGGATGAAAAAGGAAATTTTACCCTCAATAGCATAGAGATTAAAAAATATGGTTGATTATTTGAAAAAAATTGATTGGATTATGCTGGCTACGGTTTTTTTTATTTTTGGAATTGGACTGGCTTCAATTTATAGTTTTTCTATTTCAAGGGGAGATTTTATATATTTTGAAAAGCAGATTATTTTTTTCGCCTTTGGAATTTTTTTTATTTTCCTTATCGGTTTTTTTGATTGGCGGATTTTTCGCCAGAGCCCTTACTTTATTTTAGCCGCATATTTTATCTGTATTCTTTTGTTGGTAGGGCTTTTTTTATTAGCTCCGGAGACACGAGGTATAAAAGGTTGGTATAAATTCGGATTTTTTTCTCTTGATCCGGTAGAGCCAATGAAAGTAATATTGACAATACTGCTGGCAAAATATTTTTCAATGAGGCACATAGAGATGTATAAATTAAGACATATATTTCTCTCCAGTTTTTATCTGATTCTGCCCTCGGTTTTGATTTTTTTCCAGCCGAATTTCGGGTCGGCAATGATCTTAGCGGCGCTCTGGGTCGGGGTGCTGATAATCTCCGGTATAAAACTAAAACATTTTTTAATTTTATGCTTTGCAATGATTTTAATTTTATCGCTCGCATGGCTTTTCCTGTTGAAAGATTATCAGCAAGCGAGAATAATAAGTTTTTTCAGTCCTCAAGTTGAGCCGCTTGGCATAAGCTGGCATCAGACACAGGCCAAAATTGCGATCGGCTCAGGCGGGTTATTCGGCAAGGGGTTTACTAATGGATCTCAGGCAATGTACGGTTTTCTGCCAGAGCCTCATACAGACTTTATATTCTCTGCTATTGCCGAAGAATTAGGGTTTATGGGTATATCGGTTCTTCTTATTCTATTCTTAATTTTGCTTTGGAGGATTATAAGAATAAGCCTTTCAGCTGAATCAAATTTTCCCCGTCTTTTCGCTTCGGGCATGGCGATTATTTTATTTTTTCATATTATAATTAATGTCGGAATGAATCTTAGCATTCTGCCGGTGATTGGAATCTCTCTGCCATTGGTAAGTTATGGCGGGTCAAACTTGATTTTCTTTTGTATTGGGTTGGGAATCTTGCAAAGCATAAGAGCGCACAAATAAAAATTAAAAATCAAATCTCAAAAATTAAAAAAGTATATGAATTAGTCATTAGCTAATCTAATAAATGTCTTAGTTTGTCTAATGACTAATTCATATCTTGTGAATTGTCGCGAAGCGACACATTGGTTTTGCATTTTTCGTTTTGCGGTTTACGCTTATAATTGTCGCGAAACGACGCCACAATTTTGAGATCTGAGATTTGATTTTTGAGATTACTATGTGTATCGGATATCCGATAGTTATACACAGGATAGGCGATTGACACTAATTTATGAGTCGGCGATAATATAATAATCAGCCGATTTTTTGGTTGCATTTTTAGTATATTAAACAATTGAAACGGTGTATCCGATATAGATATGAATAAACAAGATTTAGTCAATAAATATATATCTCTCCATGAAGCAACTACATATTGCCAATATTCGCAGGAGTATTTGAGTTTGCGCGCAAGAACAGGCAAATTAAAAGCTGTAAAATTAGGCAGAAATTGGATGACTAAAAAAGAGTGGCTGGACGAATATGTCGCGACAGTTGAACAATATAAAGAATATATTGATGAATGCATAGAAAGAAAAGAAAATAAAATTAACGGAGCAGAAGCATTTAAATCATTTACTAAAAAAATCGCTCCTCCCGAGAATCTTCCAATCGGCGAATTAGGATTTTTTGGAAAGATACAAGAAGTTATATTTAATTTCCCGTCCTCGGAATTTTTCAAAAATCAATTAGGTTTTGGGTTTGCCACGGCTCTCGTCTCTGTATTAATAGTAGCGGGGTGCGTTTTTGGAAATTCATTTTTGTTAAAAGTTTTCTGGCAATCTAATTCTGTCGTAAAAATAGTTTCCGCGGCAGGAGATGTTATTGCCTTGCAATTTATCAATTCTTCCGCGGAAGGTTTGATTGAAGTTGCCGGGTCGGCTATTCAATTAGCAATTAATATCGGAGGGGCAGGAGATAAATTTATTATTTATTCCGCGGAAGGTTTTGTGGAAGTTGTTGGTTTAGCGAACGAACTGGCTATGATTGTAAACGATGCGGGAGATTTTGTCGCAAGCGGAATTATAGAAGTTTCTAAAAAATCAGCGTTTGTTTTTTCAAACAATATCAATGCGATAGCTGAAAATGTCGGAGAAGCGGAAATTACAATTATTAAAGAAGTTGCAGGAATTTCGAGCAAAAGTATTTTAGCAACGGCGCGCGATGCCAAAGAAGGAGTTGAAAATATTAATTATGCAGGCGACAAGCTTTTAGATTGCTTTGTGGCGAGAAATATCAGGGACGGGATAAATTCTTATTCCGCTGTTTTCGGCGTTGCCGGGAGCATCGCTAACGATATTGGAAATTCCGGCGATTCGCTGATGGCGGCTTCAGTCAAAGATTTCAATGGAGCTATAGATAGCGCGTCCGTTCTTACATATATTGTAGGCGGCGCTGGAAACGAAATTATAGAAGGGTCGTTTGCCGGGGCAAAGGATTTATCTTTTCAGGCAAGCAAGATTTCATCTTTTGCCATTGATAATGTTTTAGCGGGGAAAACAGCTCTCGTATTGCAAGCCAGCGCCTTTACCGATTATAGTCGTTGGATTTTTGAAACGTTCAGAAATAAAGTTTTTTCTTTCGGCGATTCAATCAAATCATTTACGGATGATTTTATACAAAGTTCGGGCAATATGTTGCTTTCTTTGAAGGAAGGAATAGTTGAAACATTTGATAATTTAACTTTTGCGATTTCTGAAAAAACAAGAGATGTTTTTGCTTTTTTATATGAAATACCCGATATCTTGACCAACCCGCCGATTAACCAAATAGTGGAAGTAGAAAATCTTTCGTCTATGGCCTCTCAAAATACAGAGGGGATAGTTGTTATTCCGATTGAAAACGATGAGGAAAAAACAAAAGAAAAGATAAAGTCATTTTTCTCTGATGAAGTTGTGGTCGCGCCGAGAAATAAAGAGTCAGGGATTATTATTCCGGTATTCAAAAGCAAAGAAGGAGGAGAATATATGTATATGATGGTGCCGATAAATGATAAAAATTAATTGATTAAATGATTAAATGCGAGCAATCGCATTGTGTGCCTACCAGGTAGGCACACAGGGTAGGCAATAGGTGGGCACACAATAATCAAATGGAAAAAAATTTGAAGGAAAAAGAAAAATTAGCGGAATATTTTTTAAGGGGGCTGGCTTTGGCGGTTTTGATTATTTCTCCTTTGATTATTTTTCCGGCAAGAATATTCGCATATCAGATTGAAAAAATAAATTTGGCTGGAACTCTTGTTGGAGATTTTGTTTTAAGTCCCGGCAAAATAGAATTATGGATGGAGCCCGGAGAAAAAATTACGAAAGTGATTTCAGTCACAAATAGAACCGGCGCTGAAATGAATTTCAAAATTGAAATTGAGGATTTCAAGGGTTCTTACGAGCCGGAAAATCCTATTGTTTTTTTGGGAGGAGAAGAGGGTCTTTATTCTTTGAAAAATTATTTAAAGCCGGAAGTTTCGGAATTCACCTTAAAATACGGAGAAAAAATAACAATTCCGGTTGAAATTTCAATTCCCCAGAATATTGAGCCAGGGGGGCTTTACGGTTCCGCGCTTGTGGAAACAAATCCTTCCGAAGAGCAATCAGCTGGAATGGGGACAGAAGTAAAAGTTGTTTCAAGATTAGGAGCGCTGTTTTTCGTGAGAATCAGCGGAAATGCCATAGAGCAAGCTGTGTTGAAAGATTTCCGCACAGAAAAGTTATTTTATAAGAAAGGGCATATTCTTTTCAGCGCGGCTATAGAAAACAAAGGAAATGTTCATTTGGTTCCTTACGGGATTATCGGAATAAAAAATATATTCGGCAGAGAGGTTGGAAAAATAGAGGTGGATCCTTGGTTCGTAATGCCTGATTCTGTAAGAACGCGCGAAATACAATGGGATAAGCCATGGCTTTTCGGCAGATACGAAGCAACCTTGAAAGTTAACAGGGGCTATCAAGATATTATTGACGAGGAGATGATTTATTTTTGGGTTTTGCCGTGGAAAATGCTGGCAATTGGAGGAGCGGGGTTGATTATTTTATTAGGGGCGATAATTTTTATCATCAAGAGAAAATAAAAATCCAAAAGCAATTTTTAATTTTATAAATAATGATTTAATGTTTAAATTTTTAAACCGAACCCGTCGTCATAAAAAATTGGGACATTTAAAAATTATTTAAAAATTTGGAATTAAAAATTGGAAATTTTGTAAAATACGATGGTAAAATATTTGAGAACAATTATTATAATATTCGGATTGCTGTTAACAAGGTTTTTTGTTGATGCCGCTATGCAGAGCGGGAATTATAAAATTCAGTCGGAAGATGTTAATGTCGGAGGGAGCGACAGTTCCGCGTCAACAAATTATAAAACGCAGGACAGCGCGGGTGGGATTGCTACGGGCGTTGCGACGAGCGCGAATTACAATTTGAGAGCCGGCTATCGCCAGATGTCAACTGAATTTTCTCTGACAATTTCTTCGCCTGATGATATTGATTTAGGAACTATCCCTGGAATTGCGGGCGGAATCGCCACGGGAAGCATTGCATGGACAACGATAACTGATAATCCGGCTGGCTACAATTTCAGCGTAAAAGCGTCAGCTTCTCCGGCTTTAACTGGGCAAACATTGGGTGATAGTTTCGCGGATTACACAGAGGCGTCAGCAGGAGTTCCTGATTACGAATGGGCGATTTTAGACAGCGTGGCTGAATTCGGATACAGCCCGGAAGGAAGCGGTGTTGTCCAGAAATTCAGAGACAACGGCTCTGTCTGCGCGACAGGTTCAAACAATACCGCGGACAAATGCTGGTACTATTTTTCAACAACGGATGAAGCGATAGCGAGTTCTGTTTCGCCTAATCAGCCGTCAGGAACAGCCACGACATTAAAATTAAAAGCCCAGCTTTACAACGAGGACGGCGTTCCGAATAATGAAACAGGATCGCTTCTGGGCGACACATACCGGGCGGTAATCACAGCAACGGCAGTGATGCTGTAAGCACCAAATCCAAAATCACAAATCACAAATAAATTACAATGACCAAAATCAAAAATTCAAAAAGTGTCTTGGCAACCAAAAATCAAAAAGGTAAGCAGTTTTGAATTTATAATTTTGGATTTATTTGTAATTTGTAATTTTGAAATTGTAATTTAATAGGAATTAGAATGATGAGGTTAATTTCAAAATGAGATGTTCAATGAAAATATTATCAGCAATAATAATACTGGCTGGATTGCTCTTTTTAAGCAGTTTTGTTTTTAATAATTCAAGCGATTTTGTTTTAGCTACGACTGATTCCGCAAATGTGGGAGTGATAGTTACTTCCACTTGCCCAAACGGGAGATGTGATCTGGATGGCGGAGAGAATTGGGATAATTGCACCTTGGATTGCAGTTGCAATAATAACGGCATTTGCGAATCGGCAAGAGCGGAGAATAGCAATAACTGTCAGTCGGATTGCAAATCTGCTCCGCAGACAGAAAGATTTTTTGCTGATATTACACCATCCTGGATATTCAGTATTTCTGTCGGGAATATTACTATGACTTCCGTTGAAATTTCCTGGGACACGAATGAGCCGTCTGCTTGCGATTTATCGTGGGGAAGATCGCTTGAATACGGAGACGGAAGCGCGACGGAAAGTTTTTTGAAAATAAAACATTTGATTGCCATTAGCGAATTATTAGCCGGGACGAATTATCGCTTCAGTATTATTTGCAGAGACGTCAACCAGAATAAAATAGAAAGCAGCGGCAATTCATTTAATACTTTGGATTTGCCCGATATTATTCCGCCTGCCAATGTAAGTAATTTTGAAATAATTCCGAACGATGGAATGGTTGATCTGAAATGGCAGAATCCGCCGGACAGCGATTTTATTCAAGTCAAAGTTGTAAGGAGCGAAAAATTCTATCCGATAGACCCATTTGACGGAATTATTGTCTATTTGGGCAAGGGCGAAAAATTTGTTGACACGGGGCTGGAAAATAACAAGCCATACTATTACGCCGTTTTCACTTATGACAAAAATAACAATTATTCTTCAGGCGCTATTTCCGCCGCGACTCCGCATCAGCCCGACATTATTCCGCCTCTGATTGTTCCAGTTGTTGTCCCTGCGCCAGAGGAAGTCCAAAAAATAAAACTTGATGACTTTGATTTTATCCAAAATAACAGAAAACTCCGCGTTTCAGAAAGCAATCTTATTGGCGTTTTAGAGGGACTGCCTCTGACCATATCAATTGATTATGAAAAAGTTCCTGAAGTCCTGAAAACAATAATGATAACTTTGGAAAAGTCAGCGGCAGGACAAGGACAAGAAAATAAATATTTTTCCTTTCTTTTGAGAATAAATAAAGACAAGACAGCCTACGAAACGACATTGGTTCCTCCGGAAGAAATTGCTGATTACCCACTATCCGTGATTGTGATGGATTATAAAAATCAGAAGATGAAAGAAATTGGGGCAAAGCTCGTAATTTTGCAAACAGCTTCCATTTTCAATATGCTTCCTTGGCAGGAAAAAGTTAAGAGAGAGCTTTTATTCGCGTTGATAGTTGCCGTGGCTATTGAAATTATTTACCGTATTCACAGAAAATCAAAAGTAAAAATTTATTATAATGTTTAGAAGCGTAAAGAAAAATTTAATAGCAATGATAATCCTGACGATGTTAGGTGGTTTTGCTGTTTCTGTAAACGCCGCTTTCAATGAACAAATAAATTTTCAGGGGAAGTTGACCAACAGTTCAAATTTATCTGTTGCGGACGGCAACAATTGCATGAAGTTTTCTTTGTATACCGCGAGCGCAGGCGGTTCTTCAATCTGGAGCGAAGAATGGAAAGCGTCAACTTCTTATATTGTTACCACCAGCGGCTTATTCTCTGTCTTACTTGGAAGTAACACGGTTTTGTCGTCCGTAAATTTTAATCAGTCGGCCTTGTATTTGCAAGTGGAATACGATCCTGCCTGCGACGGAACTTATGAAGAATCATTTTCTCCGAGAAAATTATTTGGAGCAGTTCCAGCCGCCTTTGAAGCAAAAAAGTTAGCTGGCTATACTTGGGCAACACCAGACGCTATCGGAACATCCACCCCAAGTACAGGCGCTTTTACAACTTTATTCGCTGGCATTGGCGCAATTAATCCTTTGGCAAAACTTCATGTTGAGGGGCAGTGCGTTACTGGAGACACGATGCTCCGCAGAAGGCGTCGCAAACTCAAATCTCAAATTTCAAATTTCAAAACCACAACTCAAAACTTAAAACCGAACGAAACCGAGGACGAGAACTATATCTATGACGATGTGATGATTAAGGATG
>Ga0154915_143_pt1 | contig 17629 bp, 17 predicted proteins | sample RifCSPhighO2_01_FD_105884 | JGI IMG/M metagenome (GOLD analysis project Ga0154915, IMG submission 105884) | Candidatus Nealsonbacteria bacterium RIFCSPHIGHO2_01_FULL_38_55 | reverse complement strand
TTCTTCATAATTATTTATCAACCTTGACAGAAATTTTTGGATTTTTATAATAAGGGTAATCAAATTAAAAAGGTCGGAAATAAATTTTTGCGAGACATATTTAATATTCCGCTTCGTTTTTAAATAATATGTTAGAAGAAAAAAAATACTGCGGAGTTATCTCTATGGAAGACGAAGAAGAGGAAGAAGAAAACGACTCAGAGGAAGAAGAGACAGATGCGGTTGAAGAAGAAAGCGAAACAACCGAAGATGAAAATATAATGCCGGGAACAGACGACACAGAAAGCGATTCTGACGTAAATATCTAAAAGCAACTAAAAAAACTTCCGCTCCGATGTCCATCGGAGCGGAAGTTTTTAATTATTTTGAATTACGAAATGCCAAATAAAAAGGGAAAAGAACAAGAAAACGTTTCGCAATTCAAAGTATTTAGGTTGAACATCTTTAAGGATAAATATCTAATTTTTTTGCGATTATTTTATAAATATTTTCCAGAAAATCACCTCCTGCATATCCTATTATGAATGCCAATGCCGGATTTATATAATTCTGTCCAGCCAAAGAAAACCCCGCTTCTTTTATAGCCATTGCGGAAAGCATGCCCACGACTCCAGACAAAAACATCATAGTTAAAAAATAATTCAGCCTAAACTCAACATTTTTATACGCAAACTGATGCTTTAAGAATCCAACCAGCCCTCTTAAAATTCCTCCTCCAAAACCAGCTATAAAAATTAAAAGATACATAATGATAAAATTCAAAACACAATTCACTTACTTTATTTTTGATTTTTGAATTTTCTTTATTTGGCGGCCTTTAATATTTCTATGTTCCAGCCGTTTTGCCAAGCCCCAAAACCTATGGCTGGAAAATATTCTTTTTTCCCCTTGCTTGTTTGATTTTTGAAAAAACTTTTCCATATTAAAAAAATTTAGGAAATACAAAATAAGCAAAATACCAAAATAAAAAACCGATAAAACAAACTATCAATACAAGATCTAAAAATTTTGTCATATTATTTTCCAATGATAATGCTTAAACCTTGTATACTATATATCCTTCCCTGACTCTATCCTTTATTTTTATGCCGGCTGAAGCGCCTTTCTTTGCCTTTTTTATTCTTTTGCAATCAATCTCCATAGAATCAACTTTTTGTTCAAAATCAGTATTCTCTCCGCCGACAATCCTTATCATATCCCCTACCGCAAGCCCAGCAGACAATTTAACCACGCCAACACCGAGTTTGGAAAAATAATGTGTAACTACGCCGATTGGTTTTTCTTTTTTTTCCATATTTTTAATAGATTAAATTTATATAAATCGACTTTATTGTATTATACAATAAAATTAAAAATCCCGCCAAGAGCGGGGTCTTTAATGAGGGGGAACGGATTTAACAAAATCGATTTAATTTTTGAATGGGTTTGGACGTATCCATGGATATCCCTAAACCTCCTTTATTAAATCCAAATGTCCTTTGGGAATTTCGTTTTTTAACAAAATCCCTCACCCCCTCACTTATTATGATAATCAAGCCAAGCATTATGTCAATACTCACTTATTCCATACTTACTCTCACTACTCGCTCTCGCTCGTCGCTCAAAATCAAAATTCAAATCTCAAATCCCAAAATTATTGTATTCGCTTTCAGCGAATAATATATTGTTAAATTTTTTTTAAGAAAATTTACACCTTAATTTTTATTTTTGAGATTTGCTTTTGAGATTTGATATTTAATTTCTATGGCGCGGTATTCTAAAGATAGTTAGAATACTGGTGCCCCCGGGAGGAGTCGAACCCCCATCTAAAGCTTAGGAGTCTTTCATTCTGTCCGTTGAACTACGGGGGCATATCGTCGCTGAATAATTGCTCAGTGAAGAATTTCTAATTTTTAATTTCTAATTTCTAATTTCTAATTTCTAAATGACCAAATCTTTAATTCCTAATGTAAAATTATCATAATTTCCGCTTGTTGGCAATCGCTTATTCTGCTATAATGAAACTGCGATATAATAATAATTAAATTACTTTGAATTACGAAATGCTTTCTTGGTATTTTTTCCAAACTTCAGAACGAAAATTTGCTATAATTCCTCGCTCGGTCAGAGTAAGCGAAAATGTGTTTTCGTTTACTCCTCCCTCCATTCGTAATTATAGCAAATTTGCAGCTGAAATTTGGAGAAAAAACCTAAAACTCGCTTTTTATTTGGCATTTTGTAATTCAAAGTATATTATAATTCCACAAAACTTATGAAATACAAATCTCCCATAGTGGCAATCGCTAAAAAAGCGTGCCCGGCTGTGATTACAATAGTTATGTCAAAAGACCTCCCCAAAATAGAGGGTTTTTATATGATGCCTTATGGAGACAGCGGAGTCGTAATGCCGAAATTCAAAGACGGCCTGAAAGAATCAACAAAAATAGGCGGAGGAAGCGGATTTATCATTTCCGACGACGGCTACATAATCACATCGCGGCATGTTGTTTCTGATCCGGATGCCGACTATAGTATTATTTTGGAGCCAGAAAAAAAATATCCGGCGAAGATATTGGCAAGAGACCCTATTAATGATTTAGCCATACTAAAAATAGAAGGAAACAATTTTCCGAATATTAAACTTGGAAATTCCGGCGATATTGAATTAGGAGAAGAAGTGGTTGCAATCGGCAATGCGCTCGGAGAATTCCATGACACATTAAGTTGCGGCATTATTTCCGGGCTCTCAAGGTTTATCCAGGCGACAGATCATTTCACCCAGCAGGCTCAACAGCTTCGCGGACTTATTCAAACAGACGCCGCGATAAATCCCGGCAATTCCGGGGGTCCTTTAGTTAATATGGCAGGCCAAGTAATCGGCGTAAATACGGCAATGGTAATGGGCGCTCAGAATATAGGATTTGCGATACCAATAAACTACGCAAAAAAGGACTTGGAGGAAATAAAAAAACACGGAAAATTAAGATTTCCGTTTATGGGTATAAAATATGTTCTGCTTAGCAAGCTAATTTCGGAGAAGAATAAACTGCCAGTTGATTACGGCGCGCTGGTGGTAAGGGAAACATTGGGAGAAGCCGCTGTTATAAAGAATTCTGCCGCGGAAATGGCTGGGCTGAAAGAATTTGATATAATACTTGAAGCAAAAGGCGAAAAAATCACCTCTGAAAATTCCCTTTCTAATATCACGCATAAATGCCAAATCGGAGAAGAAATTGATTTGAAAATTTTACGAGACGGAAAAGAGATAATGATAAAAATCACGCTTGAAGAAAAAAAATAACCTCATCAAATAAAAAATCCCGCGCAAGCGCGGGATTTTTTATTTGAAACTTGGTGGCCTAGGAGATTCGAACTCCTCCTGAGAATTCCACAGATTCTCGTGCGAACCACTACACTAAGGCCACCATAAATTTTCTCCCGAATACGAGTTGTCTACGAAATTTCCATAAACTAATTATAACCCGAAATGCCTAATTTTTCAATAACTTAAAATAAAGAGGCCGAGAGCAATAAGTGTTCTCGGCTTGCTCTCCCAAATTTTACGAAGTAAAACTTGGGAGGACGAAAGTTTTGTCCGAATTTACTCTGTTGTTAATTTAAGCGACCGCTTGGATCAAAGACGACTACTTGCGAAGCGCTGGACGCGACGGGCTTTTTGACTGGGGTTGCGGCGCAACCAGCGGCTTCTGGATTTTTGGCAATGATTGAAATTTCTGGACTTTAGGCGAGGATTTGCCAGCAGACGAACGAAACACAGCAATCCCTCTCCCCCCCCTTGAAGTTGACGGCTTACATGGCCAAAGCCCGGTGATAACAACATTTCCTGAATTAATATTGTTATCAGGAACCAAGCCGGAACTATGGTAATTGAGGGCGTATGGCGAATAATTCATATTATTAGCCACCAAACCAGAACCATAGCGGCTAAGGGCGTAAGGCGAATAATGGACAGACGATCCATCATAACCCCTTGCCACTTCACAAAAAATAGCCAACGCCACCGCCACAATAACCACCATAATCCACAACCATAATCTTGATTTCTTCATTTTCTTACCCTTTTAATTAGAAAGAACCAACCACAGGAACACTTCCCGCAGTAATCGCTTTTAATTTTGGTTTTTGATTTATTTTTAAGATCTGAAATTTAATTTTTGATTTTTATTGTGTCCCCGGCAGGAATCGGACCCACATCTAAAGCTTAGAAGGCTTTCGTTCTGTCCATTGAACTACGGGGACTCTAATAAGCAGATATCATATCTTAAAAAAATAATTAGGTCAATTTTTACTTTGACTCGCCATAGCCACGTTTCAGCGCGGCGAAGGCAGATTAAAAATATCACGGCAAAATTCGCAACCGGTTCCGTTGAAAATTAAGCCCTGCTCTTGGCGGAAATTTAAAAATCTTCCGTAGTTGCCGCCATCTATTTGCAGAACAGATTTTGGGGTAGCGCTCTCCCCTTCTTCAGTTGCGATAATGCGCTTATAAAATAAAAACCCGCTTACAATAAAAGCAATAAAAAAAACAAAAAGTCCGGCAATAAAAATATTGTTTGCCACCAGCCATGGAGTTTTTAATAAAAATTTTCCAAGAGCGGCTATCTTTTTTTTCATTTTATCTGGAAAACACTTTAATTGTTAAATTCATCAACACTCCATCCTTCGGAAAATCGGGATATTTATTAAGAATAATTTCTCGGTTAGTTATTTTTTGCGCGTTCATATTTTGCGGTTCTAATAAATATGGTCCGTATTCAACTTTCTGTAAAAACGCCCTGCATCCGGAAAAACTTCCCGCTAAATTGATTTGAAAACCCATTGGCATCCATATAGCGCCCTCTTCTTTTTTGAACGAAATCGGAGAAATATCAATTGATATATTATTTTCCTCCGCGATATTTTCAAGGAATTGGATAAGTTCAATGGGAATCTCTGAATCTACGAAAACTCCATTTATTTTTGCCTGGCCTTCGCTTAAAATCACAGACGCCTCTTTTATTCTTTTTTCTTCCTCTAATTTATTGCCGGTTAATACGACTTCCTTTTCCAGCCGGGCAAGCTCTTTTGAATTATTTTCTATTGTTTTATATAAAAAATACACGCCGAAATAAGCTAAAACAGCAACTAAAATTGCTGAGCAGACGGAGATTATTAAAAATTTTTTGTTCAAAAAAATCATATTTTCTGAAATTGTTATTCCTTGTTTTTTTCCTTAAGCCCAAAAGATATAAAAAAATTAATATCAGACGGCTTAACCCAATCCGATTGGGGAAAATAAACATTTTGAAAATAATCTCCTTCTTTGTCAATATTTTTTTTCAGCTCCAATAAACCTTCCCTGCTCGGAGAAAAACCAGAAACAGAAACCACTATTTCTTCTTTCTTTTTATCAACGGTTAAATTGGTAAAATAAATGTTTCCTGGCATAACGGCTGATATTTTATCAAAAATTTCAGAAAAATAAACTTTGTTTTCGTAAAATTTATTAATCTCGGCCACATCAAAATCAAGCAAAGCGATTCTTTTCTCTAAATCAAGCTCCTCTGCCTTAAAAGAAAACCCCATAATCTGGTCTGCCTTCGCCCTTTGGGCATCAAGCTGAATTTTTATATATAAATTAATGAAAATAAAAAATGCGAGCAAGCAGGAAATAAAAAATAAAACTAAAAACCAGTGAATCGCCGCCACTTTTATTTTTATCTCTGTTAAAATTTTATTTTTTTCTTTAGGGGGCAATAAATTTATCATAAAAATTAGAAAATAAAAAATAGCAATAGAAATTAGAAAACGAAAAATAGAAAATTTTCTAATTTACTTACCCTGTTAGAGGTTTTTTCTTCTTATGCTCCTTCTCTGTCTTTATAAATCTCTAACGGGGTGCGCTAATTTCCGATTTCTATCAACTTATTTCTATGGTCATTCCTTTTTTATTCCTCTTAACGCCAACCCAAGCGCTGTAGCATATCCAAGCGACTGGGCGAAAGGCAAACCGGGAACCTCTTTTAATTGTTTTGGCAAGATATTAATCCAAGGATTCCCCAACTCAACAGGAATTTTAAGTTTTAAAGATATAAAATCCAGCAAACCTTTCAGATTAGCTCCCCTGCCGCACATTATTATTTTTTTAATCTTCCCGTTTTTCAGCGCTGAAGAATGCTCATGGATTGTGTGCGCTTGATAATAATCAACAAATTTTTCAATCTGCTCCGTTAAATCAGTAAGGGCTGGAATCAGAGCTTCAAAAACATCGCTTGTTTTTTTAGAGAAATCAAGCCCTTTTTCTATTTTCAATTTTTCCGCCGCCGCTAAACTAATTTTAAGCGATTTAGAAATTGATTCCGTTAAACCTTGAGAACAAACAGGTATTGTGGCTGTAAAACGCAAAGAATAACCGGAAAAAATAACCAAACTGGTCGCGCTTCTGCCAAAATCGATTATTAACACGGGATAAGGGCTTAATTCGTTTTTTATCAACGCGCGGATAATTGACAAAGACTCCACCTCTAAAACTCGAGGGCAAAGCCCTGCTTTTCTAACGCAAGAAATATATGGGTCAGCTATTTCTTTTGGTATAGCGGCGATTAAAATGTCTAAATGGTCTAAATGATTATTTTGAGGCCGAACAATTTGAAAGTCAAAATACATTTTTTCCATCGGCAAAGGAATATAATTTTCCGCCTCAAAAAGAACAGCTGATTTTAATTCTTCTTCATCCATTTTTGGCATTTGAATAACCTGCATAAACGCTTTTTCCTCGGGAAAAGAAATTGTTGCGTTTTTTGTCCTTATTTTTTCCCCTTTCGCGGTATTCAGAACCTCTTTCAAAAACTGGCAAAGCGCCTCTTCATTTTTTACTTCGCCATTTTCAATTATGCCCGGCTTTATTTCTTTCTCGCGCCAGGAAGCTAACCGAAAAAATCTGCCTCTTTTTTTGAGCCAGGCTATCTTTAGAGATAAATCAGAAAAATCCAATCCAAACGACTCTGGTTTTAATTCAAAAAAATTCATAGATGCTATGAAATACGAATTTATTGCGAATCTTCTATTTTTATTATAACATATATATTTTGAAATAAGAAATGCCAAATAAAAAGAGAATTTCGCAATTCAAAGTATATTTATAAATTTCGCGCGTTCTTTTTTTTGTATTCTACGGCGATTGTTGCGCTTCCTCCCAACCAACCGTTTCGTATTCTCCGGAAACCGGGAAATATGGCGGCGGATTATAAGTCAAGTTGGGATTATAGCTCATTGAAGTATTTTTATATCCTGACACAACATTCATCCCTGAATCCACCCAAGTAAAAGTCCATATCGTATTAGTGATAATTGAACCGTATGTCGCGATATAATCTCTAATCGCGTATGTTTTATAGGGTTCATAACTCCAATTAGGATAATAATACCTGAAAACATGGCCGTTTTTAGCCAAAAGCGCCGCTTTTACTTCTAAATTATCCGGCGAATAAAGCGGAATTAAAATATCTTTCTGGGCGATTAAGCCCAATACAGAAGATGGGTCAGCGTAATCAATATTGCCATTGATAATTATGTTCTTCATTTTATTCGGCATTTCCGGAAGTTCGGCGGCCACTAATGTCGCTCTTCCTTTTACAATGCCATCCACCCAGACCTTATTTTCAATAAAAATCGGAGCGCAATTAGAAGGCAAAGGATAGCTGGCGTAAAAATCTTCCGAATCAATATCATTTGATTCATAAACCCATTTTTCTCCGTCCCAGCCGTAAACTTTCTGCTTTACTTTTTTTACCCGAAAAACATCAATCGTCCCGTCTGCTTTGAATTGGACATGAAATCCGTAGTCTACCGGATTAGAAATATAAATGCCGAAATTTTGGGCGTCGCTTTTTATTTCCGCCAAGTCCTGAGTGATAGCGTTGAAATCAACATTGGAAACCGGAAACTGCCAAAGCCCTTCTCCGTCTCCAGCTCCAGCGCCCCAGATTCCGGGTTTTTCTTGAGGAGGAGAGCAATCATGTTCAGCGCCGCAGATATATGTTTCTTGCGATGAAGTGGCTAAAGAATTCTGCTCTCCGTCCATTCTGATTCCGCCATTAGAGTGGAATGGCCCCTTTAACTCTTCGTCCGGGCCAAACCAAACATTGTTGTTTGTCAAAAAAGCGTATTTTACCAAAGCCGGCTTGGTATATTTCATTTGGACAACCCTTTTAACTCCCGGAAATTCCGATGTCCATCCTGTTGATTTTATTGTTATGCCGGAATCGCAGCCAGTCGGAGCTGTTATTTCCAGCTGGTAGTTGCCCGAAACCTCTCCCTGCGGATTTTTATAATCATAAGTTCCTGAAAAATCAAAATTGGCCGGAGAATGAAAAATATGCCATCTTGCATAATCAGCCCCAGCCTCAGCTAAATGCAATGCCTCATTCCAAGCAACTCTTTGCAATGATTGTTTTTGCTGCAGTAAAATAACAGTTAAGAGCCCTCCAAGCATAATAAGAAATATAAAACCAAAAATCAAAGCCAATGTGATAATAATTCCTCTTTCGCAATTAAATCTCATACATCTGAAATGCATTCATCGTGGTAAATTTCCTACGATCGTAGGAAATTTACCACGATGAATTTATAAAAATTAAAGATTGCCCTTAAAGATTTTCCTTTAAATTCCTTATCTGGACCGTTGATTCTAAAATATAATCTTTGGGCGGCCGGCTCGGGTCAACATTCACCACTAAAAATACTTTCATCAGCTTTGTGTCTTTCAGCCTCGATGGCGACGGCAGCTCAATTCCCTGCCCGTCAAAGTATCTGAAAATCGGCGGGGAATTCCTGATGTAATTGCTTAAAATTGAAACATTTTCGTTTTCCGGAGCATACTCTATGGGCCAGCCGCCAGAATCAGTCACTCCTTTTTTTAAATTATTTTCTTCAACAAAATACCTTACCATTTCCGTATTGCTGTCCTTGTCAATATCTGAATAAAAAACAATCTGAAAATCCTCGGCAGTTTTTAAAATATAAGAGCCGTCGTCGCCTGGCTTTGCTTCCCGAATTTCCCTTACCATTGTTTCCACTCCCCTCCTTGCTTCGTCAACCGCCGACGACTGCTGAAAAGTATAGTCATGGATTGTGTAAAGCGCTGTGACTGAACCGAAAATCGCTCCGATCACCAAAGAAAAAATCGCGATAACAACCAATGTCTCAATTAAAGTGAAAGACTTCATAATCTCGTAAGCTGGATTGTTTCCGCGGAACTTCCGGAAACAAAAACCGTTCCAGTATAAATTGAATATCCGGGCGACTGAACTTCTATATTATAATTCGCTTCTTCTAACGGCATAAAAAACGCTTTACCCAATTCATTGGTCGGCAAAAGCTGGTCGTATTCAAGATAAACATTATAAACTCTTACTGAAGCGGCAAAAATAGGATCAAACGATGTTGAATCTTTTACTGTCGCCAAAAGAGTATCTTCCGCCGCTAAATTTAAAATAATTGGTTGAATCGTGTCCGGCAAAACATCAACTGGCTGAACTGGCTCAGTGGAAAGCAAATCAAAACCTGTCGCGGATTTATCCACCGCAAAACTATAAGAGTCCCACTCCAAATCGGAAATATCAATGCGCCCGGACAAATCGCTGATATGATCTTCTGAATATTTATAAACAGGATTCCCGTTGCTGTCGGTCCCTAAACTCTTTGTTCCCTGCAAATGAAATTCCAAGTTAGGAATTTTTATTGGTTCGCTTTTCCTCCAAGAAATTGTCCAGCCGTAAAGAACCGGGGTAGAAGACGAGTCAGAAGTTGAAAAATTCGCTTTCAGCCGTATCTCCGGATATTGAATCGCATTAAGTCCTGAGATGTCAATAGGAGAAACGGCAAAACCAACGGAATTCCCTGGCAAGTCCGCTTCGGGAATTAGAATCCAGTCGCCCAAATCAACGACAAAATAAAAAATCTGATATTTCAAACTCGTATTTGCCGGTTCATAATTGTCAAAAGAAAATTCTTTCCAATTTATCAATTGAGCCGAAGTTATAGCGCTTGAGATCAAATATCCTGAAGGTTCTGCATGAGCGTCTTCTAATCGCGCTTCCCCGTCAATAACCGCGACATTGCTCATACTGCTGATTTTGCTTTGGTCGGTAAAAATATCCGTCCACCAGCCAACGCTTTCCGGCGCTTGAGTGTCTGAACTCATACCGCTTAATTTATCAATGCTGAAACTTATGCTGGTCACCTGTCCTTCAAAAATAGTGGCGTGCGGCTTGCCGGGATTAGCTAAAACAACAGAACCCACTAACTCATTTTTTTCATAAGTCCGTTCCGCGCTATAATTGTCTTTTGAAACAAAAATTTTGTACGCTCCGACTGCCTCCGGCAGAACAAAAAGGCATGTCCCGGAATCGGTAATGCAGGATTTTTCTAAACCGGAAACAACATCTTCCACATCAACATTTGCTCCTGTGATAGAAATGCCTGAGGCGTCAAATACTGCCACAGACATAGTTCCGCCCACATCAGCGCATTCTTGAGAAATTCCATTAGGGGAAATATCGGTCATTAAATCAACATCACCGCTGAATTGGTTGGACCAGGAAACCCTGACATCCGCTTTTTTATAATCGTTCGGGCAGGAATCGCCTTCAACCCCGTCAAAAGAATCGTTTATATAGTCAATTCTGGTGGTTACTGTAAAATTTACGCCGTTTCTGGCTACGTTCTCCTCTTGGCTGATGCCGCCCGAAGGATACCCCCCTATTACACCAACCGCAGAATAAGACATATTCCTTATGGCTTCAATTTTTTCGTTGGCGATACTGGTGGCGTCAGTTCTTGACCTTGACTGGCTTACCACCTTTAACCCTAATAAATAAGCGCCAAAAATTCCCAGAAAAATAATCAAAACCAAAAAAACGCCCACCAATGCGTCCATTAAAGCCATACCATTTTCTTTTCTATTCTTTTCATACATAAGATTAAGCATAGCGAGAACAATTACCGCTATAAATTTCAAAATTTAAATCTCAAATGGTTCGGCGCTACTCGCCGCCCTGAGCTTGCCGAAAAGTCTCAAAATTATCGTGTCGCCTCGCGACAATCATATTATCAATTATAGCGGGAGCATTTTATGAGATATCATGAGCTAAGCTCATGATATAACTCGTTTACCTTAATTTTGATTTTTAAGATTTGAGATTTGAGATTTGATTTTCCATTATTATATATTTTGCAACATTCCATATATTGGCTGAATCATAGAAATCGCGAAAAACCCGACTGCGCCGCCTATAATAAGCATCAAAATCGGCTCTATTATTGAAGATAAATTTTTAGAAGCGTTATTCACCTCTTCTTCATAAAATTCAGCTAATTTTGCCAGCATATTTGATGTCTCGCCTGTTTCCTCTCCAATTTCAATCATCTGCAAAACCAGCGCAGAAAAAATATTTTCATAAGGAGCAAGCGACTCGGACAACTTCGCCCCTTTTTCAACTTTTTTTGACGCCTCTTGCAATGCCTTTTTATAATGAATGTTTCCAATACTCTCTGAAACAATTTCAAGCGACCTTACAATGGGCACGCCCGAAGCAATCAAAGAGCTTAAATTTCTTACAAAACGGGCGCAATTTGTTTTTTTTATGAGAGGGCCGATTACAGGTATTTTTAGAAAAATAGTGTCAGCTGCGAGTTTGCCCATCTTGGTCTTCAGGGCAGTTGCGACAAAAATAATCAAAGCAATAAAAATAAAGGGCAATAAATACCAAAATTGCGCTAAAAAATTTCCAAGCCCCATAACAAATCTTGTGGTAATAGGAAGTTCTATATTCAATTCCTCAAAGGTTTGAGAAAGTTTAGGAATAACAAGAATCATCATTAAGATTCCAATACCAAACATTGCCACGAGTATAACAGCCGGATACATCATAGCGCCCATTATCCTTGATCTTATTTCGTGTTCTTTTTCCATCTGAAGGGCAAGCGTGGCTAAAACATTTTCCATAGTTCCGGATTCCTCCCCTATTTTTATCATATTAGAAAAAATTTCTGAAAAAATATTTTTCCGCCTTGAGACCGCGTCAGAAAACAACTTGCCTTCCGTGATCTCTTTTTCCATTTGAGAAATAGCTGTTTTGAATTTTTTGCTTTTACTCTGAATCGCCAAAACATTAAGCGCCCTTGGCAAAGAAATTCCAGCGCCTATCATTACCCGCAAATTTCTTGTGAACATCAGCTTCTCAACCAAAGAAACGCCGAAAAACGGAAGAGAAAAAGAAAACTTACGACTCCTTGCTACTTCCCCGCCTTTTTGTTCCGCGGAAATCAAAAGATAGCCTTGTTGCCGCAAGGCAGACGCGAGTTCGCGAAGGTCTCTTGCATCCAAAAAACCGGACTTGGGCTCGCCCTTAAAACTTTTTGCGATATAGGAAAATTTAGCCACAAAAATTAAAATTTCAAAATTTAAATCTCAAATGGTTATCAATGTGTGCCTACCAGGTAGGCACACCAACCACCAACTCAATAAAACATTACCACAGAATATTTCCTTGACACGCGCTCTTTTTGGCTTTGCTATACTGATAATACAATCATCAGCTCGGAGTTTTCGCGCTCCACTGCGGAGGATTTCTTTTATTCTTTCGCCCAAAAAGCAGACATAAAATTATTCCGTTATCACTCTCAGTACTTCTTCAATGCTTGTTATTCCCTGAGCCGCCTTGACAAGCCCGTCTTCCACCATTGTCCGCATTTCTTCTCTTTTCGCCTGCTCCTGAATTTGATCCGCATTCGCCCGCCTGGTTATCAATTCTTTTATGACAGTTGAAACTGGCAAAACTTCAAAAATCCCGACTCTGCCAGAATAACCATCGGAAATATCTTTTGATTTTTTCGGCCTATAAAAAACAATATCTTTTATCTTGTCTTTTGGTTTATTGATTTTTTCTTCTTTCAAAAGCTCCAAAATACTATCCAAATCGCAATATTTTCTCAGATCCTTTATCTCGCTTTCTTTTAAGGAATATTTTTCTTTTTCAATGGAAAGCCGCCTGACTAACCTTTGAGCAATAATAACTTCCAAAGTTGATGAAATCAAAAACGGCTCCGCCTGCATATCAATAAGCCGAGGTATGGAGCCGGCTGCGTCAGTGGTGTGCAAAGTTGAAAGCACCAAATGTCCGGTCAAAGCGGCGTTGATTGCCAGCCCGGCTGTTTCATTGTCCCTGATTTCTCCGACCATAATTATATCAGGGTCTTGCCTGACTAAAGATCTTAATCCATTCGCGAATGTAAGCCCGATTTTCTGGTTTATCTGAGTCTGGTTTATCCTCGGCATCAGGTATTCAATCGGGTCTTCAACGGTTGAGATGTTGACATCCGGAGTATTTAAAATTTCCATAACGGCATAAAGAGTGGTTGTTTTTCCGGAACCAGTAGGACCCGTTACCAAAATCATTCCTGTTGGTTTTTTGAGCGCTTCTTGGACTCTTTCCAAAGCCGCGCCGGACAAACCCATTGATTCCAAAGAAAGGGCTTTTGATGTTTCCGACAAGAGACGCATAACAATTTTTTCTCCGTTGAAAACAGGCAAAATTGAAACCCTTACTGAATATCTATAATCCTCTGTTTCTATTTTAAATCTGCCGTCCTGGGGAAGCCGACGTTCGTCAAGCCGCAAATTTGAAAGCACCTTGATTCTCGCCACTATGCCAAGCGCGGCTGATTTCGGCAAAAGCATAGCGTCGCGCAATATCCCGTCAATACGGTAGCGGACAACCACCTCTTTTTCAGACGGCTCTATATGGATATCCGACGCTCTTTGCAGAATAGCGTGCTTCATTAAAGTGTCAACAATCCTGATAACCGGAAGCTCTTCCGCCACTTTTCTCAAATCATCTTGCCCGTCTGCTTTTTGCTGGTTGTCTCTTATTGATTTTATTCCCCCGACTTCTTTCTGAATTATTTCCCCGAATTCCGCTTCCAATGTCTTTTGATATTGCGTTAAAGCGCTTTTAATGCTTGAAGGAGTGGTAAGGCGCGGAAGAATTTTCAAATCCGCTTTCTTTTTTATAAACTCTATTATCCTCAAATCCTCTGGATCCAGCATCGCCACCTCCAAATCATTGCCCTGCTTTCTGAATGCAACAATATTATTGCCTCTGGCAATCGGTTCCGGAATTATTTTTAAAACATCGGGCTGTATTGATTCTTTTTCTAAATTCACAAAAGGAATACCCAAAATATAGGCTTGCAATTTAATTATTTCTTCTTGGGAAATCAGATCTTCTTCAACCAAAACATCACTCACCTTTTTATTAGTTACGACGGCTTTTTTCGCCGCTTCCTCAAACTGCTTTTCTTTTACAAGCCCTGCATCCAGTAGAAACGCTTTTAATTGTTGATTTTCTATTTTCATCTAAAAAACGAATTTCCATGAATAAAAAACTAATAGCGCAGATCACGAGTTCGTGATTCGTGATAATCCGTTATAAATTCGTGTTTATTCGTAGATTGTAAAATTAAAAATTATTTCTCCTTGATGGCGTTTTTAATCTTCTCTATAACATCCTCAAGCTTGTATTGAGCCTTTACTAAATACGTCATCGCCCCCAATCCAATGGCTTTATCCACATCCTCTATTTTTTCAAGATTGGTCAAGATTATAACCGGGATTTTCTTTGTTTCCGGATTTTTCTTTAATTTTTCCAAAACCTCAAAACCGTTTAATTTTGGCAATGTAATATCAAGCAAAATCAAATCCGGCTTTTCAGTTCCGACAAGCCGTAAGCCAGTTTCCCCATCCATGGCGCTTTTCATTTCATATCCGCTCTCTGATAAAATATCTCCGAATGCTTTTTGAAGCGCCGACTCGTCCTCAATAAAAAGAATTTTCTTCATATAACTTCCGCTGAATTAACGCTGAACTTTTCAGCGTTGTTTAGCGCAACTATCAACGTCATATCAGCGGTTTTTATTTAATTGGCAAAAAGAAATAAAACTCTGTTCCTTTTCCTACTTTTGATTCAAACCAAATTCTGCCGCCTGATTTTTCAATCATTGATTTAACCACGAAAAGACCAAGCCCGCTACCTTGAGTCTGCTTCCTTAAAACATTTTCTCCCCTGAAAAATTTTTGGAAGATAAGCTTCTTGTCTTTTTCCGAAATACCAACCCCCGCGTCTTTTATTTTGAAAAATAATTTATTTCCTCTCTTCTCAACCTTAATATCCACCTCGCCTCCGCCTTTTGAATAACGAATGGCGTTATCTAAAAGATTTTCTGCGATAATTTTTAAATGAGAAGGGTCGGCAAAAATTTTAGGCAAATTATTTTGGGCTTGAAAATTTATTTTGATATTCAGCGCTTCGGCATAAATTTTTACGCCTGAAATCATTTCTAAAAATATATCTGCAACCGAAATTTCCTGATTTCTTTGCGGAAAAATCCCTTGTTCTATTTTTGAGACGATAATCAGGTCGTTAACCAACTCCAGCATTCTATTTGCGTTCTCTTGTAAAACCGCAAAATATTCTTCTTTTTTTGAGACAGATGTTTTTATTTTATCAGAAAACAAAAGATCAACCGTCCATTTCAGATTAGTAAGAGGCGACCTTAATTGATGAGAAACAATATTTATAAATTCTGATTTCATGCGCGACGCTTCGGCAAGCCGCTCAAAGCTTCTTGTCGTCGCAAAAGAAATAATAAAAAGCGCGGCTGCGATAATAATAACAACAAAAGCGACAATCTCCGGGTCAGCTAAAAAACGAACTCCTATTAAATACGAAACAACAGAGCTTAATATAATAAAAACTCCCATTATTAAAAACAAAAACTGGGGGCATTGCCATGCGGAAAGTCCATAAGACCTGCACTGGGCGATAATATTCAGCTTGCCTAAAATTTTTTTACAAATCATATTTAATCTACAAATTGACACAAATAAGAAACGGATGGACACAAATCACGAATTTGTGATTCGTGATAATTCGTTATAAATCCGTGTCTATTCATATTTTTTAATTATACCATAAATAAACAAATCACGGGAACAGCCACTATTGTTCACAAACATAATCAATATAATGGGGACCTGCTCCGCGGTTAGTCCAAGGGGAATTACTCCTGCAATTAGTCTAATGGGAACTGTTCCCACAGTTAATCCAAGAGGAGCAGTTCCCGCAGTTTACTGCGGGAACTGCTCCTCTAAATATTAATAATTAATTCAAAAATGACTCCCAACCCATCGGTCAACAATTCCCGCGATCGCGGGAATTGTTGACCGACCAAAATAGCATATATATTTTATTACTTTGAAATACAAAATGCCAAATAAAAAAAGACTTTCCTGGTCTTTTCTCCAAATTTCAGCCGCAAATTTGCTATAATTACGAAGGGAGGGAGGAGTAAACGAAAACACATTTTCGCTTACTCCGACCGAGCGAGGAATTATATCAAATATAATTACGAAGGGAGGGAGGAGTAAACGAAAACACATTTTCGCTTACTCCGACCGAGCGAGGAATTATATCAAATATAATTATTAGACGTATGCTTTGCATACGTCTCATAATTGTAGCAAATTTTCACTTTGAAGTTTGGAAAAAGGACCAAGAAAGCATTTCGCAATTTAAAGATATTAACTAATTGGCATACTAACTTTAATGAATCGCTGTGGGCTTACGCCTATAGTATCTACCCGCCACAATCCTTGTGGATTGTCACGCCTTCGGCGGGATTACCTGCATCCATCATGTTTACGCGCAGGGAATCCAAGATAGGTAAATTAAAAAGCGGAGTATATCAGCCACGATCGTGGCTGATATACTCCGCTTTTATTAAGAATATTTAATATATACTTTGAATTGCGAAATGCCAAAATTGACCCTGTGCGCCAAAAATGATATACAAATAAGCAAGTTCCCTTCTTCGCGACTTCTTGCGGGCATTGCCCGCCGAAGGTCGCTTCGGCGACTATAAAGACGGGGTATGGTGTAATGGCAGCACGAATCCTTTGGGAGGATTTAGTCCCAGTTCAAGTCTGGGTACCCCGACCAACTTAAACTTAACGATTTTTCAGAACGAGAAGATTGCTCGCTCGCCCCGCCTTCGGCGGGTCTCGCTTCGCAAAAAGCCTTTTGTTTGGCGATTAAATCAAACGGCGGGCGAAGCCCGACGAGGACTTGTTTTGAAAGCAAACGGCGGTTCGTTCCAATTTTTTCCGTAATGATTTTATTTCGTAAAAATCATTGGACAAAGCAAGCTTTTCGGCGTGGTGAGCGGTTTTTATCCATTCCCGCAAAGGTTCAATCCAATTGTTTCCCTTTCGCCCAAAATCAGACTTTCTTTTGTTGAGATCTGTTTTTGTTTTGATGAGTTCGTCTTTTTTGACAAGGTAAGTTTCTTTTTCAATACTTCCGTCCAAAAAAGCGTTGACCAGCTTATCAAGTTTCGTTTCTGCTTCTTTAATTCTTTCATCAAGATTTTGGGCGAAAGATTGCGACGATTGGGCGTTATCTTTTTCCCAAACATCAACTTGAGCAAACATTTTTTCCGCCCAGTCGTCGCCAAGAGCGACATTTTGAAGCCGTGATTTTAATTGTTCGGCGAGCAAGTCCTCGCGCAAATATCTTTGCGAACATTTGCC
>Ga0154915_109_pt1 | contig 22827 bp, 9 predicted proteins | sample RifCSPhighO2_01_FD_105884 | JGI IMG/M metagenome (GOLD analysis project Ga0154915, IMG submission 105884) | Candidatus Nealsonbacteria bacterium RIFCSPHIGHO2_01_FULL_38_55 | reverse complement strand
TGGAGGCACAGCCACCACAACTGATTTATATTTACAAACTACAACAGGAATTGGAACGACAGGCGCTGATATGCATTTCCTTGTTGGAAACAATGGCGGTACGGAAGCAATGACGATTTTGAATTCGGGCAACGTCGGCATCGGGACGACGGGGCCGGGAGCGAAATTGGAAGTAACAACTACAGGTGAGAAGGGAATTCAGGTTAATATGTCCAACACCTCTAACAATACTTACTCGGTGAATTTCAACCGTTCGGCAACAAATGTTCAGAATGCCTTTAGTTGGACTACAAATAATACGGCCAAGTGGTTTTTAGGGCAGGATAATTCTGGCACAGACCCAGAAGATATAATTTTGTATACTTGGGGACCAAATAAATTCACATTCAAGTCATATCAAGCTACGGGGGACATTGGGTTTGGAAATGATTTTACAAGGTTATATATTCAAAATAGCGGCAACGTCGGCATCGGGACGACGGGACCTGACCGAAAGTTGGATGTGCTGGATGCCAGCAATCCGCAGATGCGCCTTACATATGCCGATGGAACGGTTTATACGGATTTTCAGACAAATGCCACAGGAGACTTGACGATTACTCCTTCCAGCAAACTTGTCGGTGTTGGCGGCGCAACGAGCCCGACTGCGCTTTTGCATCTTGGCGAGAGCAGAACTTCCGGCACGATTATGAAATTAAATTATCCGTCTGCCACTTCGCTGGCAGGCACTGTTTATGGTTTGAATATGGATTTATCTACTAATTTGACCGCAGGAGCTAACAGTATTTATGGCTTACAAATAACAATGCCGTCCGCCGGAACCGGCGACAGAACTTTTGCTAAATATCTTGAGGGTTCAACAACGGTTTATGATTTTGACACTACGCAGGTTGCTTTTAGCGTGCCTGTTTCTTTTGGCGCGGCTGGCGATGTTTCAATGGCTTATGATTTGCAATTTACAAACGACACGGCGTCGTATATCCGCTCCTACGCTCCTTTATATATTCAGGCAGGCGATCCGAATTTCAATGTGGACTTAGTTTTTTCAGCGGCTGGCTCCGGAACAGCGATTATAAACGACAATGCTGAAATAAACGGCGTTTTAACTATGGATGGCGTTGCAACGCCTACCGCGGTTGCCGGAGTCAGCAAGATATTTACTAATTCGCAGAGCGGCGAGGGCTATTGGATGGACGGGGCGGGAAACAGCACCCTCCAGACGCCGCATGATTCGCTTACAGGCGAATGGATATTCTCTTCTCAAAATTACATAACAGGGAGAGGATTGAGAGTTGAGATGGAACAGCTCTCCAAATTTATAGACGAGGCTTTTGGAATGGATTTTGTTAAGGAATATATGATTGTGGCAGATGGGAGCATTACCGCATTAGGCGCGAACAGCGCGACTGGCGATGCTACGATAGGGTCTGGCGCTGGCGGCGGAGTTCTTAGCTGGCTGGCACAGAAAGTGAAAGCCGTATTGGCCGAATTGGGCATGGTGCTGGAAGACGGAGTCGCGTCGCTGAAACAGGTTGTTGTTGATAGATTTAACGCCAAAACAGCGCGCATTGAAAAAATGGAAATGGTGGATTCCGCGACTGGCGAGATTTATTGCGCATGGATTAAGAACGGGGACTGGGTGAAAGCAAAAGGCGAGTGCGATAAAGTGAGTGAAAATTCTACGGGAACATCTCCCGCCAATGTGGCGGGAAATGTTCCCGTCATATCCGAGGAGAGAGTCAAGGGTTGTCTTGATTCGCAAGCGTTGAATTTTAATCCTGACGCCACGGAAGACAGCGGAGATTGTCTTTATCCGAATCAGGGGCCAGGGGAGAGCATAGAAGTGGAGCCGACAATTTCTGCGGGAACATCTCCCGCAGGCGTTGTAGGAAATGCTCCCGTAGAAATTTTTGAGCCGGCGGTGGAAATGACGCAGGTTGATTTGCCGAACGAGTCAATACTGGAAACCACAAGCCCGACGGAGTAATTATGCATGTATATGCGTGCGTATAGATAAAAGTTTTTCCTTTGCTTTTGAAAAATTTGTCCTTTGCTAAGCAAAGGACAAAAAACAAAGGACAAAAAATATATGAGAATAGTTCAATTTGTAAAAGGATATTTTTATCATATTTTTAATAGAGGCGTTGATAAACGCAATATTTTTGAAAGCGATTCTGATATGTGGCGATTTTTGCAGGCGTTATTTTTATTTAACGATGAGAAGTCATCGCTTAATTTGCTTTATAGATTGGAGAGAGATAAGGGGGCGATGAATTTCAATGTGCTTAAAAAATTTTTTCAAGAACAAGGGCGCAATATGGATCCGTTGGTCAGAATTTGCGCAGATTGTTTAATGCCAAATCATTTCCATTTATTACTTGAAGAGATTAAAGAAAATGGAATCTCGCGTTTTATGCATAAAGTCGGGACTGGGTATGCTAATTTCTTTAATAAAAAATATGATCGGGTTGGAAGTTTATTCCAAGGGCCATATAAAGCCGTGATGGTGGAGAAAGATGATTATTTGCAGTATCTTTTGGCATATATAAACATTATTAATCCGGCTCAATTAATAGAACCTGAGATAAAAGAAAAAGGAGTAGTTGATATTGATAAAGTTTTGAATTTTGCCGAAACATATCAATGGAGCACGCATAAATATTATTTGGGTAAAATGGAATCAATAATAATTAATAAAGGGATATTTCAGAATTTTTTTCCAACCTCAGAGGAATACCGAGATTTTTCAAAAAAGATTTTATTAGGAAAACAATATAAATCAGCAGGCGCTTTGTTTTTAGAATAACAGAATAATGCTTTGTCCCTTGCTAAGCAAAGGACAAAAAAGAAAATCCTTTATCTCCGCCCTTTGATTAGCAAAGGACGGAGTAGGGAGTAGCAATGGACAAAGCAAATTAAGATTAGATATGGTAAAATTTTTAATTACCATTATGAAATTTAGAATGAAATTTAAAATTAGAGATTATTTAGATTTATTATCTTCGTCCTTTGCTAAGCAAGGGACAAAAATTTTCGTCCTTTGCTTAGCAAAGGACGCAAGACGGCGCTGGGCTTGGTGCTGGGCGACTTTGCCGAGGCGGATTGTCTCTTGTTTAGTGATTACCAGTATTGTTTTATCGTCTGGTTGGTATTTATTTTTCCGTCCTCAGATAGCAGAGGCGTCTTGGTGGGACCAAGAATGGCTTTACCGAAAGTCAATCGCGGTGACCAATAACACCACTACTGAGACCAATAAATATATTTCTGTGGACATCGGAGCCACTTCGGACACGACAAAATTTCAAATCGATTGCGGAGACCTGCGCTTTACAAAATTAGACGGCTCGCTTCTGGATTATTATGTTTATTCCGGATGCGGCACCGCTAACACTGTTATCCATATTTTATTTGACACTTTTGATGCCGGCGCTCAAACACTTTATTATTATTACGGCAATCCATCAGCTGACAACGGCTTCAAGACAGCTGATTTTTCAACTGTTGCCACAAACTATACCGTCGGCTCAATCGGCTCCGAAGAAAAAGGAGCGGGACCGGTTTTGTGGCTGAAATTTGACGAAGGCCAAGGGACAACGGCTTACGACAGCTCGGGGCAGGATAACGATGGAACAATCACCAATGCCGTTTGGGTTGACAGCGGGTGCAAATCCGGCAAATGCTTGAGTTTTGACGGAAGCGGCGATTATGTAAATGCCGGAGCGTTGAATCTTGCCGGTGATACTACGATTTCGCTTTGGGCGAAGTCCGCTTTATATACGGATGCAAGCTGGAATTTTTTAGCTGGAAACTGGGGAGCGGGCGGTTCGAATAACTACGGCCTGTATTGGTATGACAGCTATTATGGAGGAACCGGGTTTATAAGCGGGGCTGGAAGCGGGGCTTATAAAACAAATACTTATACTGACAATGCCTGGCATCATATTGTCGGGATTAGAGACGGTTCTACGGACAGATTATATGTTGATGGCGTTCAGTTGGTGTCGGGTGCCAACGGCGCTTTGTCAAACACAGGCGATAATTGGTGGATTGGAGGAGCGAACAACAGCAATTATTATTTTACCGGTTTGATAGACGAAGTTAAAATTTATCCTTATGCAAGAACGGCAGCTCAAGTGAAAAATGATTACAACAAGGGCGCGGCGATGAGAGTTGGTGGCGATGAGTCTTGGCTTACTAACGGTTTAGTCGGTTATTGGAAAATGGATGAGGCAAGCTGGAATACAACGACGGGTCAAGTAATTGATTCTTCCGGTGCCGGCAACAACGGAACTTCGGCGGGCAACGCTACCACCGCCGGTGGCAGGTTTGCCAACGGTGGAACCTTTGATGGGACGGGAGATTATGTTCAAAAAACTTCAGCTACATCTTTAGAATTAACCGGTAATCGAACAATTTCGGCCTGGCTTAAACTTTCTACCGCCGGCCTTACAAATCGATATGTTCTTAGCGATCGAAGTAATGCAACCGCCGATAATTATGCAATCATCTATGGATGGGTAGCGGGGAAATATGAATTTTTGGCATCGCCGGGGAATTATACTGGGGATGATCCTCGAACTGCATTAAATACTGTAGTGAATGATACAAGTTGGCATCACATCGTTTTTACTTATGATGGTGTTAATATGGTTGGCTATCTTGATGGTGTTACGAATGTTGTATCTCGCAAGACTACAACCTTTATTCCAAATGCGGCTAATTTTAATATAGGAACAGATGATGGTTCGTCGAATTTTTGGACTGGTTTGATGGATGATGTTCGGATTTACAATCGGGCGTTGTCGGCAAACGAAGTGGCAAAGATTTATAATTGGGGGCCTCCGCCGGTGGCTCAATGGACTATGAACGAGGGTTCGGGCGCCACTATTTACGATACTGCTGGCACAGCCGACGGCACCATCACCGGCGCCACCTGGAAAAACGCCGCGAGTTGCAAATACGGCTCGTGTCTAAGTTTTCCCGGTGGAAATGGGGTATCTGTAGTTAATCACGGACACGCTGCCAGCATAGAAAATACTATTCAAAGCGCTAATTCTTTTAGTATATCAGGATGGGTGAAATTTATGGGAACCGGCGGACTTTCAACAGGCGGTTTTTTTGGCAAAGCAGTTAAAAATACTAGCGGTGTATATGGATTATGGACAGACGGTCGCCTCAAATTAACTGTTTATACTACGCCTAGCACAACGGTTGAAACGCAATCTGATTCAATTCTTGTTGTTGGCAATTGGTATCATTATGTCGCCGTAAGAGATAACGGTACGAATTATTTGTATATTAACGGCATTAAACAAACCGATTCCGATACGACAAGTTATTTAGATGCCACAAATCAGAATTTTTACATCGGAAGACTATGGGATACATCTAATACTTATGATTTTCCTGGATTTATAGATGATGTGCAGATATATAATTATGCGTTGACGGCGAAACAGATTGCTGGGCTATACGACGGAGGCAGTGTCGGGCACAGCAACGCGCCTGCCGGGTTTTGGAAATTTGACGAGGGATATGGCATGACTGCCTATGATTCTTCCGGCCAGGCAAATAATTTAACCTTGTCGGCTGAAAGCTACACGATGTCAGGCAAATTCGGCAAGGCGTGGGACGGCGACGGCGCCAAGTGGCTCTCTCGCGCCGATGATTCTGATTTTGATTTTGCCGCTACAGATGATTTTACGATTTCAACTTGGTTCAAATCCGATTCGGCCAGCAATCCTTCCAGCGGAGTGGAATATTTAGCAGAAAAGAAAGCGTCTTCAGCCGGTTATGGCATATATATGGATACCGGCGGCGATGTTATTTTTGGAGTAGATGATTATGCTGATTCCACTTGGGAGCCAGACGATATTGTCGGCGATGTGGGACGGGATTTTTATGATAATACCTGGCATCACTTTGTGGGAGTAAAAACCGGAACCTCAAGGATAGAGGCCTATGTTGACGGAGTAAAAATAGAAACGAAGACAGGACTTACTTCTACGGGAACTTTAGCCAACTCTGCTTTGCTATATTTAGGCGACAGCGATGGAACAAATAACGGCGACGAATTTAATGGCGATATAGATGAAACAAAAATTTTCCGCTTTGCTATGAGTCTAGAGGATGTCTTACTGGAATACAATCAAGGAAAGGCGCTCCGGGTTGCCGGCAGCAGCGCCACGGTCGGCGTCTATTGCCCGCCGGGATTTGCCGGCACTTGCACCGCGCCAGTGGGCGAGTGGAAGATGGATGAAGGGTCTGGCTCTACCGTTTATGACACCTCCGCCGCCACAAGCGATGGCACCATCACCGGCGCCACCTGGAAAAACGCCGCTCAATGTAAATACGGCAACTGTTTGAGCTTTGACGGTAATGATTATGTAACTTTGGACAATATTGATTTTAGCGGTAAAAATGTTTCATTCTTTGCGTGGCTTAATCCAGTTGATATCACTGGAAGCACCTATCCTCATCTTGTTACCGAACGTTCTATAACTCCCGTGATCGAAGGAATAAGATTTATCTATGATTATGCAGGTGCAGGTAGCAGTTCAGATGATTTAGATGTTATCTTGAATATAAGTGATGTACGAAGGGATTGTTATGGCTATAATGTACTTTTAGTGGAAGGTGGTTGGAATCATTTAGGATTTACTTATGATGGGACAAATGTTAAAATTTATAAAAGCGGTTCACTAATAAATACTTGTAATTGGCCAGGCGATTTAGTAACTCCTAATGTTGATTTATATATCGGGTCAGACGCTGTTGGTGGTTCATCATGGTATGCAAGGGGCCTCATAGACGATGTCAAGATATATGACTATGCGTTGACGCAGGAACAGATTTCATGGCTTTACGACAAAGGCAAGCCAGTTGGATACTGGAAATTTGATGGCGGTCAAGGCGCGACCGCCAAGGACTCAACAACGAGCAACAACACTGGCACAATCTCCGGCGCCACGTGGACGACATCGGGCAAATACAACTCCGCCCTTTCTTTCGACGGAACAGGTGATTTTGTAAATCTTGGATCGGCCAAAATGGGCTCGGCTTCGGGAGGAATAGCCGCCTCGGCCTGGGTGTATGTTTCTTCAACCGATTTTGACGGAACTTTTAAAACCATTCTTGCCGACAATATTGGTAACCCCGATACGGAAAATGGATTCTTTGTTATTCTCGACGACAGAGGAGGCGGAAATCCTACCAATGGCATTAATATTTCTTTAGACACAGTGGGCGGCTGGCAGGTTTATGGCGCAAATGCCAGTAATATATTTACAACCACATCAGCTTGGTATCATATTGTGGCAGGATATAATCCCGGGACGAACTCAGGCTTTCTATATGTCAACGGCGTACCCCAATCTTTAACTGTAACTGGAGCTGGAACCGGAAACTACAAGCCAGATACAGACGAAAATCTTTACATCGGAGCCTTAAATGATGGAACTTATTCATTCAAAGGTAGCATCGATGAAGTTAAGATATATAATTATGCTCCCACAGCCGAGCAAGTAAAACTTGATTACAACCAAGGCGCCGCCCTCAAATTTGGCCCTTAAATTCGGCCTGTGATAATAATAACTAATAACCAAATTTCAAACATTTTTAACATCGTTGTGTGCCTACCAGATAGGCACACAACGAGATAAGAATACCTTTGTGTGCCTATCTGGTAGGCACACAACATGGGCATATAACTATTATTTATGAAAAGAGAATTTGTTGAGCGGGATTATGTTCATGCTTATAATCGGGGTAATCGAAAAATGGACATATTCTATAACGACAGCGACAAGTGGCGTTTCATGAAAATGATTCGTTATTTTAATAATGAGGAACCGTCGAAGAATATACTCCGCCAATTGTTTTTTTTGAATAGAGATGACGAATGCGATCATTTTGAATGGCCTAAAAATTGGGCGCCCCAAAAACCATTAGTGAAAATTTTAACTTATTGTTTGAAGACCAATCATTTCCATTTGCTCATGAGAGAAATTATAAAAGGAGGAATAACTAAATTTATGCATAAACTTGGAGAGGGCTACACTAATTATATTAATGCTAAATATGGCGAGTCGGGCAGGATATTCCAGGGCACCTACAAATCAAAAATAATAAAAGAGGCGAATGTCCTTCAGTATATTGATATTTATATCCAAGTGCTTAATGTTTTTGAGCTTTACCCGGGCGGCATAGAGGGCGCCTTAAAAGAATTTGATAAAGCGTTTGAATTTGCGATGGATTATCCTTTTTGCAGTTTAGGGGAAAGCTTTGGCAAAAGGAGAATGGAAATTATCGATAGAGAAATTTTTGGAGAAATGTTCACGAATTTAGAAGCATATAAAGAAGTGGCGCGCGATGCTCTGTTGGTGCGTAATATCCGCGAAATTATGGGCAAGCTGGTGATAGAATAAATAAATATATGCTTGTGTGCCTACCAGGTAGGGACACAATACCTACGCAATAGTTATCCACACTTTTGATTAAGTTTAGATAGTATATAATTAATTAAATAAACTATTAAAAATAATAAATTAACTAAAAAAATCACTTTGTTAAATACATTTTCGCGGTAATTCCGTTTTTAACGGAATTATTTAACAGGGTGAAAACATATGGTAAATACAAATGCGGAGACGATGAAAAAAAATTATAAAATGGCGGAGATCTGCGAAAAGATTTCCAAAATATCAATTTATATTTTGGTTTTCCTGTTGCCGATTTTTTTCCTGCCATGGACTTCAAATGTTTTGGATTTTAATAAGCAGGCGCTTTTGATGTTTTTGGTGTCGCTCACGATTCTAAGCCGGCTAATGAAAGCTCTTATCTCGGGAAAATTTGAAATAACTTTTTCATGGCTCTATATCCCGCTCGCTGTTTTCGTTGTTGTCTATTTTATTTCTTCTATTTTTTCCTGGTGGCCTTACGGAAGTTTTTGGGGCTGGCCGCAACCGACAGGAGAGAGTTTTATGACTTTATTCTATCTCGGATTATTTGCTGTTATGGCAGTAAATACGCTCGGTAAAAAGGAGATGCTGAATATCGCTATTTTAGCTTGCTTTTCCGGCTTATTGGCGATGTTAATCGGGATTTTGCAGGTATTCGGAAAATTTATATTGCCATTTAATTTTAGTCAGGATGCGGGTTTTAACACAGTGGGCACAATGAACGGACTAGCGATATTTAGCGCAGGGATTATTCCTTTGATTATAGCTTTTATCGCTTCAGGCGTTAAAAAATATTTCAAGATTTTTTTCGCGGTATGCCTGGCAATGGCTTTAGCTTTGTTAGTTTTGGTGAATTTTCCGACTGCTTGGATTTTGACGATGTTAGGTTCAACCTTGGCGATTACTTTCGGATGCCAAAAGAGAGAATCGTTTGAAGGCCGGTGGATTATTCTGCCGATGTTTATTCTTGCTTTGGCAAGCATGTTTTTCTTTTTTAAGTTCAGTTTGCCCGGGTTTCCATCAACTCCGATTGAGCTGTCTATTAGCCAGAGAGTGGGTTTTGATATAGCAAAGGAAGCGCTGAAAAGCAATTTGGCGATAATCGGATCAGGACCAGGAACTTTCGCGTATGATTTTTCAAAATTTAAGAGCCCTGATTTCAACCAGACCCAGTTTTGGAATATAAGATTCGGGGAGGGGAGTTCAAAGATTCTAACTTTGATTCCGACAACAGGAATTTTAGGGGCGCTTTCTTTTCTGGGCTTGATGGGGGCGGGCGTGTATTATGGAGTTGTGGCCCTTCTGAAAAAGAAGAAAAATGGGGAATTAGGAAGTATGAATCATGAATTAGAAAGCGACGACGCAACGACTGAGGCGGTTGGTCCAGCGACCGCAGCAGTAGCCGCGTCAGCGGTTGCGACAACAGGTTCTGGCAGAAAATCATCAAAGAAAACTATTGTCCAGAAATTGGAAGGGACCACGATTTTTACGAATTTGGGAGTAGGCGTTTTTGCGGGATTTATTGTGCTTTGCGTTGCTTATTTTTTAGGCAATTCAAACCTTTCTTTGGATTTTCTTTGGTTTTTGTTTGTTGCTATCTTAGCGGGCTTGTATTCTCCTTTTAAGAAAACCATTTTACTCAAGTCGTCTTCTCTTGCCGGGCTGGGGACTACCTTTGCGCTCACTGTTGTTTTTATATTCTGTCTCGGTATGTTTATAATGGAGGGACAGAGATATGCGGCCGAAGTTTATTATACAAAAGGAGAACAATTGATTCAGCAGGGCAAAAATGAGCAGGCGATTGCCGCCATAGAAAACGCTGTCCGGATAAATCCTAGTTCCGATTTATATTTAAGAGAGCTTTCGCAGACATATCTTAATAATATAAACGAAGCGCTGGCGAAAAAAGACATCACTCAAGAGCAGGCGAGCCAGACAGCAAAGGCGTTAATTGGCGGAGCGGTTAATTCGGTGAAAGCCGCGACTGATTTAAATCCGAAAAATGTCGCCAATTGGTCTGTGCGGGGATTTGTTTATCAGAATTTAATAGGCGTTGTCGGCGCATCCGGCGATTGGTCCGTGAAAGCGTACGAAGAGGCGTTGAATCTTGAACCGGCGAATCCATATTTCTTGGTTCAATCCGCGGCATCCACAATAAAAGATGCTGGTTTGCTCGGCGAAGATAAAAAAACAGAAAAAGCCCAATTTATTGAAACAGCCCGCGTTTATCTTGAAAAAGCGATAATGCTGAAGCAGGATTACGCTCTGGCGCATTTACAGATGGCTTTGGTATACGAAGTGCAGGAGAAAAAAGAAGAAGCGCTTAACGAAATGATTATAGCAAGGAATATAAATTTGTCTGACTCTGATTTGGCTTTTCAATTAGGGGCTATGCTTTATAGGCAGGGGGATTATGATAACGCGGTTTTGGAGCTTGGCAGGACTGCGGCGTTGAGCCCGAATCATTCCAATGCCTTGTATCTTTTGTCGTTGAGTTATGACAAGACCGGTAAAAAAGATAATGCCACAGAGACGATGAAAAAAGTTGTTTCTTTGAATCCTGACAATGAACAGGTGTCAAAGATTTTGGAAAATCTGAAAGCAGGCAAACCAGCATTGAGCGGAATAGGAGATCGGGCTGTTCCGCCCGCTCCTACGGTTGAAGAAGAATCGCCAGAGGGAAGCAAGTAACTAATTTTGAATTTTGAATTTTGAATTTTTAAATAATTTCTAAATGTCTTAATTTTTAATGACGGCGGGTTTAGTTTAGAAATTAAAAATTAAAAATTTTGAAACTAGCGATGACAAAATGGTTGCCCGCCCGCATTGCTACGCTCGCCTGCCTGAAGCCGTTGCATTGCTACGGGTCGGCTTGCGAAACGTTGCGGCGCGGGCGGGCGCGTTGACTTTTTTTCTTGTATGGATTAAGATATAGATTGGTTGAGATTGGATAATTTGATATACTAATTTAGAGATATTTTTCATAGAAATATCTCTTTCGCATATTTATTTTTTATTTTTTTCGCCTAAGTAATTAAATATTATTTTGCCCCACGGAGTTTGAGGGCTATTTTTTGTTTTCTTTTTAGAATAAAATAATCTGTCATGAGCTAATCTCATGATAAATTTTGCGAGGGAAGTAATTCTGCGGGAGCAAGTTAGGGAAGGTAAAGGTAGTAGAGGAAATAAGGGGGCGGACCCCCTCCTCAATCATCCCCTCCGATGGTCATCGGAGGGGAGGCGGGGGAGTTCCTCATCTTTCCTAACCGCCCCTTACCTCCCCCTAACTCCCCTAACTTTACTTTTATGGAAATTAAAAATTTTTCTAAATCAAAAGTTTCGTTAGAGCTTCCTTATTTATTGGGCTTGCAAAAGGAAAGCTGGAATTGGCTTTGGCGGGATGGAATAAGAGAACTCTTTTCAGAGATATTTCCCATCCGCGATTACGCGAAAAAAGAAATTGAGCTTTGGTTTCTGGACTATCGGTTGGACAAGCCGAAATACGAATCAGATTTAGAGGCGAAAAAAAATAACGATTCTTACGAAGCAGCTTTGCGGGTAAGGGCAAAGCTGGTAAATTTGAGAACAAAAGAGGTAAAAGAACAGGAAGTTTATTTGGCTGACTTCCCTTTAATGACAGAGAGGGGAACTTTTATTGTTAACGGAATTGAGAGGGCGGCAATAGCCCAGCTTATCCGTTCGCCTGGCGCTTTTTTTTCGCTTGAGTCATATAGAGGCAGGAATTTGTTTGGAGCGAAAATTATTCCGAACCGAGGCGCTTGGCTGGAATTTGAAACAGAACCGAACGGGGTTATAAATGTAAAGATTGACAGGAAGAGGAAAGTGCCGGTGACTGTTTTACTGAAAGCGCTTTGCAATATTTCTGACAATGAAAAAATAAAAGAAATTTTTCAGGATTTGGAGAGGGAATCAGAGATTAAATTTATAGAAGAAACGGTTGCCAAAGACACTGCTGAAAATCAGGGCGAGGCATTTGTTGAAATATATAAAAGGTTGAGGCCAGGCGATTTGGTTACGCCGGATACGGCAAAAGAGCTTATTGAAAGCATGTTTTTTAATTTTGAAAGATATGATTTGTCAAAAGTGGGGAGATGGAGAATGCAACAGCGGTTGCCGAAATTAAAATTTCCGTCCTCAATTATCCCCTTCAAAGATGGGGAGAATGGCGGGGGAGGAAGGATTAATGCGGACAAGTTGGCGGGCAAGAAAATTCAAAAAAAAGATGTGGAAATTGCGCCGGAGGATAGAATATTAAAGCCAGAGGACTTGATTGAGGTGGTTAGGGAAATTATACGGCTCAATAATAATCCGGAAGCAAAGCCGGACGAGATTGACCATTTGGGGAACAGGAGGGTAAGGACTGTAGCGGAGGTTATACAGAATCGCTTAAGAATCGGGCTGATGAGGATGGAAAGGATTATAAAGGACAGGATGTCAACTTTAGATATGCATGATATTTCACCGATTCAAGTGGTTAATCCGAGGCCCGTGATGGCTGTAATCAGGGAGTTTTTTACTTCTTCTCAGCTTTGCCAATTTATGGATAATGAGAATCCTTTGGCAGAATTAGAGCATAAAAGAAGGTTGTCTGCGACGGGTCCCGGCGGGTTGGCGCGGGAAAGAGCTGGCTTTGAAGTCCGAGATGTCCAACCCTCACACTACGGCAGAATCTGCCCGATTCAAACGCCTGAAGGTCCCAATATCGGATTGGTAAATCATTTGGCCGGTTTCGCAAAAATAAATCCCTACGGATTTATTGAAACGCCTTATTTTAAGGTTGAAAAAGGGAGGGTTACTTCGGATATACATTATCTCAATGCTTTTGAAGAAGAGAGGCATAATATCGCGCACGGCGGAGTGCCTATTGACGATAACGGAAAAATTTTGCCCCAGATCCTGCCTTCAAAGGTTGAAGCGAGAGTGAAGGGAGAGCCGGGCTTGATAGATATTGATAAAATTGATTATATTGATGTTTCGCCGGAGCAGTGTATTTCAGTCGGCACATCGCTGATTCCGTTTTTACAGAACGACGACGCTAACAGAGCTTTAATGGGTTCCAATATGCAGAGGCAGGCGGTGCCAGTGATAAATCCGGAAGTGCCATTAGTCGGCACAGGAGTGGAGGAGCGGATTGCCCGAGATTCCGGCCAGGAGATTTTAGCGGAAGAAGCCGGAGAGGTGACGGCAGTCGATGGAATAAGAATACAGGTGAAATCCCCCTCCTCAATCCTCCCATCTGATGGTCATCGGAGGGGAGGAAGGGTGGGGGAGGCGGGCAATAAACAAATCAAGACATACGAATTAAAAACTTTTGTACGGACGAATCAATATACTTGTTTTCATCAGAGGCCGACGGTTAAAAAAGGGCAGATGGTCAAAAAAGGAGATGTTTTGGCTGACGGCGGAGCTATTTCTCATGGTCGGCTTGCCTTGGGACAAAATGTTTTGGCGGCTTTTCTGTCTTGGCAGGGGTCTAATTATGAAGACGCGATAATTCTTTCTGAGCGGCTTGTTAAAAATGATTATTTCGCGTCAATACATATTGAAAATTTCGCTTGCGATGTCCGAGAGACAAAATTAGGTCCTGAGATTATAACTTGTGATATTCCCAATGTTTCGGAAGAAAAATTAAAAAATCTTGATGAGGAAGGAATTATTATGGTAGGCGCCGAAGCCGGTCCTAATGATATTTTGGTTGGAAAAATTTCTCCGAAAGGAGAGGCGGGACTTACTGCCGAAGAGCGGCTTTTGCGCGCGATTTTCGGCGAGAAAGCCAGAGATGTAAAAGATACTTCTCTTTTGATGGAGCATGGAAAAAGAGGCAGGGTGACTGGGGTGAAAATATTTTCAAGGGACTTGGGGCATAAATTGGAGCCGGGGATAATAAAAAGAATTGAGGTTGAAATCGCGGTAACCAGAAAGATTCAGACAGGAGACAAGCTGGCAGGAAGGCATGGAAACAAAGGAGTAATTTCCCGGGTTGCGCCAGAAGAAGAAATGCCTTTTTTGGAAGACGGCACGCCAGTGGATATAATTTTAAATCCATTGGGAGTTGTTTCCAGAATGAATATAGGCCAGATTTTGGAAAATCATTTGGGCTTGGCGGCGCATAAACTTGGATATATCGCTGTGTCGCCTTCAATGGCAGGAGCGACAGAAGCGGATATAAAAGAAGAGCTTGGAAAAGCGGGTTTTCCTTTGGATGGGAAATTAACGCTTTTTGACGGCAGGACTGGTTTTCCTTTCCCGGAAAAAATCACCGTTGGATATATGTATATGATAAAGCTGATACATATGGTTGAGGATAAAATCCATATGCGTTCAATCGGACCTTATTCGCTGATTACCCAACAGCCATTAGGAGGAAAAGCTCAGTTTGGAGGACAGAGATTCGGGGAGATGGAGGTCTGGGCTTTGGAGGGTTATGGCGTGGCAAATATTCTGCAGGAAATGCTTACCATAAAATCAGACGATGTTATTGGCAGAGCGGCGGCTTACGAATCAATATTAAAAGGAGAGCCTATAAGGAATCCGAATATTCCGGCGTCTTTTAATTTGCTTGTGTCGGAATTAAAAGCGCTGGGGATGAGTATTGAAGTGAAGGAGAAAACAAAAGAATAATGCTACGAAATACGAAAATATACAAATATACGAAAAAGCGCTTTCATATTCGTATATTCGTAAAAATTCGTATTTCGTAGCTAATCTATGCGTGTATTTGATTTAGAAGCCATAAGAGTAAAGCTTGCTTCGCCGGAGGATATCTTAAATTGGAGCCATGGCGAAGTAACTAAGCCGGAAACAATAAACTACCGCACTCAAAGGGCGGAAAAGGATGGGCTTTTTTGCGAGCGGATTTTTGGCCCGGAAAAGGATTACGAATGCTATTGCGGAAAATACAGAAGGATAAGATACAAGGGAGTTGTTTGCGACCGTTGCGGAGTTGAGGTTACTAAATCGTCGGTAAGAAGAGAAAGAATGGGGCATATAAAATTGGCTTGCCCGGTTTCTCATATTTGGTTTTTAAGGGGGATTCCCTCAAGAATAGGAATGGCTTTGGATATTCCGATGCAGCAATTGGAAAAGGTAATTTATTTTGCCGCTTATATTATAACCAGCGTGAACGGAGAGGCGAAGAAAAATATTTTGGGAGAAATTGAAAAAGAATACAAACATAAAATAAAAGGATTAAAGAGTGAAAGCGGAGAGGGATCAACCCCCTCCTCAATCCTCCCCTCCGATGACCATCGGAGGGGAGGAGATGTGGGGAAAATTCCTCTCAAAGAGGGGGAGGAAGAAAGTAGGGGTAAATCCGCCTCTGCTAAAACTACGACTGGCGAGAAAACAATTGAAAGACAATTGAAAGACAACAAGAAGGCGGACAAGGAGGATGATGAATTGTCTGGCGATTTAGAAGATTTAAGAATTGCCAGAGACAGGGCGAAAGAAGAGGTTTTATCCATAAGCCCGATGAAAGTTATTTCAGAAGTTGAATATTATAATTATTCTTTGAAATATGGAGAAATTTTTGAAGCTGGCACAGGCGCCGAGGTTTTGAGAAAAATATGCGAAAAAATTGATTTAAAAAAAGAAATCGAGGATTCAAAAGTGGAGATAGAAAAGGTCTCGGCTCTTGAAAAACGGAAAAAAATGAGGCGGCTAATATTTTTGAAGAGCATCCAAAAGTCAGGGGTGAAATCAGAATGGATGTTCTTGAATGTTTTGCCGATTCTGCCTCCTGATTTGAGGCCTATGGTGCAACTAGACGGAGGCCGTTACGCGTCTTCGGATTTGAATGATCTTTACAGGAGAGTCATAAATAGGAACAACCGGCTGAAATATCTTTTGGAAATTTCAGCGCCGGAAGTAATTGTAAGAAATGAGAAAAGAATGTTGCAGGAAGCGGTTGACGCTTTAATTGACAATGGAATGAGAAAAGGCGTGCTAACCACTGCCACCACCGGAGGCCGTCGGCTTTTGAAATCATTGGCTGACATATTAAAGGGGAAGCAAGGAAGGTTCCGCCAGAATCTGCTTGGGAAAAGAGTTGATTATTCAGGCAGATCGGTAATTGTTGTGGGTCCGGAATTAAAATTGCATCAGTGCGGTTTACCAAAAAAAATGGCATTGGAATTATTCAAGCCCTTTGTAATTAAAAAAATTCTTGATAGAGAATTGGTCTATAATGTGCGGAGCGCTTCCCGTTTGATTGAACAGGAAACAGACGAGGTCTGGGCTATATTGGAAGAGGTGGCGAAAGATAAAGTGGTTTTGTTGAACAGGGCGCCCACTCTTCACCGTCTTGGGATACAGGCGTTCCAGCCATTGCTGGTTGAAGGAGAATCAATAAGAGTGCATCCGATGGTGTGCAAAGCGTTTAACGCTGACTTTGACGGAGATCAGATGGCTGTTCATCTTCCTCTGAGCGATGAAGCGCAGAAAGAAGCGAGAGAAATAATGCTTTCCAGTTTGAACTTGCTGAAGCCGGCAACAGGGGTTCCTATCGTGTCTCCGAGCCAAGATATTATTTTGGGATGTTATTGGCTTACGAAAATAAAAGAAAATGGATTAGGAGAGGGAAAAGTTTTTTCCAATGTAAGCGAAGCGATTATGGCGAAAGAAGAAGGAGAACTTGATTTGCGCGCAAAAATAAAAATCAGAATGCCTGCGGCTCAAATACAGGGAAAAGAAAAAGAAAAAGAAAAAACCGCTAAAGTTGAGTATATTTTAGTTGAAACATCTTTAGGCAGAGCTATGTTTAACGAGGCATTGCCTGATGACTATGTTTTTGTTAACGATACAATGGATTCAAAAAAAATTGAGAAGCTGGTGGGCGATGTGATTGACCGCTACGGACGGGAGATTATTGAAGAGACATTGGACAAGATAAAATCATTGGGGTTTGAATCCGCCACAATTTCCGGCATCACATGGGGCATGGATGACTTGATAGTTCCAGCAGGCAAAGACGCTGTAATAAAATTTGCGGAGAAAGAGATTGAAACAATAGAGGGTCATTATAAAAAAGGTCTGCTTTCAAGAGACGAGAAAAGCGGAAAGGTAATTGAGGTTTGGACAAGGGCGAAATCCGAGATTGAAAAATTGGTGCCAAAGTCGCTTCCTCCGACAGGACCTGTTTTCACTATTGTTGATTCCGGGGCAAGGGGTTCTTGGACTCAGCCGGTTCAGATGGCCGGAATGAAGGGCTTGGTTATAAATCCTGCGGGTCAGATTATTGAACTGCCGGTAAAGAGCTCTTTTAAGGAGGGATTTGATGTGCTGGAATATTTTATTTCAACTCACGGAGCAAGAAAAGGAACGGCTGACACCGCTTTGAGAACTTCCACTGCTGGATATCTTACGAGGCGGCTGGTTGATGTGTCTCACGATGTTATTGTCCATGACGAAGATTGCGGAGACCAAAACGGAATTGAAACAAAAAAGAAAGACGCCGATGAAATCGGTCAGAATTTTTCTTACAAGATTTTGGGCAGGACTGTTTTGGAAGATATTAAATTAGGAGAGGAAATTATTGTTAAAAAAGGAGAGCTGATTGACTGGAAAGCTACGAGGAGAATTATTGAAGGGGGGATAGAAAAAATCAAAGTCCGTTCTCCGATAAACTGTAAATCAGTGAGAGGGATTTGCCAGAAGTGTTATGGATGGGATTTGGGGCATAACGCGCTGGTTAAGCTGGGGCAAGCGGTGGGAGTCGTTGCGGCTCAGGCGATCGGGGAGCCGGGAACCCAGCTTACTATGAGAACTTTCCATACCGGCGGAGTGGCGGGCGGCGGCGATATCACTTTCGGATTGCCAAGAGTTCAGGAAGTCTTTGAAGCAAGAATCCCGGGCGGCAAGGCGGAGATTTCCCACTATGAAGGCCAAATTATTGAGATTACAGAAGACAGAATTATACGGATTAAAATTGACAATTCTTCGGCAGAGTCCTCCTCTGCCAATGCTTCCGCTAAAGTTACTGCGGACAAGCCGGAGGATAATAAATCAAAATCCAAAAAAGTAGCGAAAGAAGATATTATTGAGTATAAAATACCGCCTAAAACAGCTATTTTAGTGGAAAAAGGGCAGAAAATCAGCAAGGGTCAGCAACTTTGCGAGGGAAACCTTGATTTGAAAGAGACATTTAAGACAAGGGGAAAAGAAGCTGTTCAGGCATATGTGCTGAAAGAAATTCAGCGGATTTACGCTTCCCAGGGAGCGCCTATACACGACAAGCATATTGAGATTATAATCCGCCAGATGTTTTCAAGAGTTAAAATAAAAGACCCGGGGGAAAGTTTGTTTTCCGCAGGAGAAGTGGTGGAAAGAGCGGTATTTATTGAAGAAAATTTACGCCTAAAGAAAGAAAAGAAAAATCAGGCAAAAGCCGTGAATATCTTGCTTGGCATAACAAGGGTTTCTCTTACAACGGATTCTTTCTTGTCTTCAGCTTCTTTTCAAGAAACATCGCGCGTTTTGATTAAAGCGTCTTTGCAGGGCAAGGAAGATAAGTTGAAAGGGCTAAAAGAAAATGTAATTATAGGCAAGCTCATTCCAGCCGGCACGGGTTTCAAAAAATAGAATACGAAGGGAGTTAAATAGGGCATAAAAATCGCTCCGATGGACATCGGAGCGATTTTTATGTTAAAATTAGTTAAATTAAGATAGAATTAAAAAATCAAAGTTGACGCTTTTTATTTATGGTAAAAAATAGTGAAAAATCGAAAATCATTATTTATCAAACCGAAGACGGAAAAACTCGCGTTGAAGTTAGATTTGAATATGAAAATGTATGGCTTGCGCAAAAGCTTATGGCGGAGCTATTTCAGACAACTGTCGCGAATATTAATACACATCTTAAAAACATATTTCAATCAAGAGAACTTGATTTGAGTTAAGCTATTAAGGATTTTTTAATAACTGCTTCGGATAGGAAGAAATACAAAACTAAGATGTACGGGTTGGAGGTTATTGTCGCTGTGGGATTTCGCGTGAACTCTGATTGTGGCATATTATTTCGTCAATGGGCGAACGATCATTTAAGGGAATACATAATAAGGGTTTTACAATGGACGATGCGCGGTTGAAGCAAGGCGGTTATAAATCACGCTATTTTGAGGAGCTTTTAGAACGCATTAGAGATATTCGTTCAAGCGAAAGAATGTTATATCAAAAAGTGACGGACATTTACGCGACCAGTATTAATTATCGCAAAGACGTTAAAGAAACGGAATTGTTTTTCAAAACGGTTCAAAATAAAATGCATTTTGCCGTAAGCGGCAAAACAGCCGCTGAAATAATAGCTGAGCGCGCTGATAGTAAAAAATCTTTAATGGGACTCACTAATTTTTATTGTATGCAAAAGAGGTTCTCATAAAAAGATTGATGCTGATAAATATGATTTATCGGCTTTTGGGAATGTATACTTTGGAGAAAGTTACGAACAAGTTGCATCAAGGGAGCTAATGAAGGAGACGGGGCTTAAATGCTCCCTTGTAATGTTAGATAAATTTTATTAAGAGAATAAACATAATGGTAAAAAGTTTAAGATATTTTGTGGAGTTTTTTTATCCGATAGAGATGAAGAGCCGAAACTTAATCACGAATTAGTATCTTTTAGAAAAATGACCATCGATCAAATAAAAAAATAAACGAAGCCCCCAATGATTTTTGCCAGGGTTTCAGGAATGATTTCAACCAAGTTAAGGGTAAGCTTAAAGATATGTTAAATTTATAAAAGGAATTTTCTTTTTTAGTAAAATTAAACAGGATTAGATATGCAACAAAAACTGCTCCGATTTGCATCGGAGCGTACTGTAAAACTATTTTAATCATAGCAATTAAGAGATTGCTGTCAAAAGGCGTTAATTGCAAACTTGAAATTAATAAAAAAATAATGCTATAATAGAAGCTGTGGGAAAGAATAATCGCGGAAAATTTAGAGATGGATTTGGCGGCGGAAAAAGGCGGGGTAGGTTTTCTCTGCCCCAAGAAATAAAGCAAACAATCTGGGGGATTTTTATGATCGTTGTCGGGCTTATTATTGCTTTGAGTTTTTTTAACAAGGCGGGCAGGGCTGGACTTGTTTTTATGTCTGCCAGCCGATTTTTAATCGGCGTTGCGGTTTTCATAATTCCTTTAATTCTAATTTTAGGCGGCTTGTCTTTTTTGAGGCACAATTCGGATTTCAGCATTTTCAACCGCGAGAGCAAGATATTTTGGCAGGTCATGGTGGCCATAGCGGTTTTTATTTTAGGCTCAACTGGATTTTTAAGCATTTTCAGCCCGGAGTTGAAGTATGGGGGCTGGTTAGGCGTTGTAGCGTCTTGGCCGTTTTTAAGGTATTTTGGATTTTGGGCTTCTTTGCTGGTTTTTTTGGCAATGGTTATTGCCGGAGTCGCTATTTTTTGGTATTTTCTAAGGCCGGGAAAAAGCCATAGGGCGGAAGAATATGCCGATAAGGAAGCGGATTCCCCGAAGTTTTCCGATGAGGGCAAAAGAACAGAGAATCCCAAAAAAGATTCAATAATCAGAAAAATTTTTGCGCCGAGATTTAAGGTTACAGAAATTTCACCGGAACTGCCGAAGGAAACAAAGCCGATTGAAAAACAATTAGCGAACGCGAGAGTCGCAATAGTCAAACCAGCGGGCGAAGGAAATATTTTCTCTTATCAACCGCCGCCAGTTGATTTTCTTGAGCCGGACCAAGGCGTGCCTAATAGCGGAGACACGAAAGTAAATTCCGCTGTCATAAAAAAGACGCTTCAGAATTTCGGCATTGATGTTGTGATGTCGGAAGTTAATGTGGGGCCGACAGTGACTCAGTATACATTTAAGCCGGCTGAAGGAATAAAGCTTTCAAAAATAACTTCTTTATCAAATGATTTGGCTTTGTCTTTAGCAAGCCATCCTATCAGGATTGAAGCGCCGATACCGGGACGGTCGCTGGTGGGAATTGAAATGCCGAACAAACTAAGAGCGAAAGTTGGTTTGAGGAATATGATTGAAAATCCTAATTTTCAGAAGTCAACTTCAAATTTAATTTTGGCTTTAGGCAAAGATGTTTCGGGGACTCCTTTTTACGCCGACTTAACGCGCATGCCTCATATGCTTGTCGCAGGGAGCACCGGCACAGGCAAAACAATTTTTCTTAATAATCTTATTTTAAGTTTGCTTTACCAACCAAGCACTACTTCAAAAAGCGCTAGCCCGGAGAGTTTGCGTCTTATTTTGGTTGATCCCAAAAGAGTTGAGTTTCCGGTCTATGAAAATTTGCCTCATCTTTTGTGTCCGGTGATTTACGGCGCCCACCAAACTGTGAATGCTTTGAGGTGGCTTACTAAGGAAATGGAGAGAAGGTTTGATGTTTTGGCGTCTGCGAAAGCTCGGGATATCGGAACTTATAATGGAAACGCGCTGAAAGCCGGAGACAGCCCTTTGCCGTATATCGTGGTTATAATTGACGAGCTGGCGGATTTGATGGCAGCCAAAGGCAGAGAGATTGAGGCGACGATTGTGCGGCTGGCGCAGATGGCAAGAGCAGTCGGAATACATTTGGTTGTTGCGACTCAGAGGCCTTCTGTTGAAGTAATTACCGGGCTTATAAAAGCGAATATAACAACGAGAATTACTTTTCAAGTGGCGTCGCAAATTGATTCAAGAACTATTCTTGATTGTTCTGGAGCGGAGCGGCTTATAGGCGCCGGGGATATGCTTTATCTTTCAGCCGATGTGGGCAAGCCGAAAAGAATTCAAGGGGCTTATGTGTCTGAAAAAGAAGTCCGGAAAGTTGTGAAATATGTTGTTGAAAAAGGAGAGGAATTGGGAACAATAATGGATGATGACTTGATTGAGGAATTGAATAGGGGCTTGGAGGATTCCGAAAGCGAAGGAATGTCTGCCGGCGGAGGGGATTTTTATGAACAGGGCAATGACCCGCTTTTTGAAGAAGCGAAAAGAACAGTCGTTGAAATGAAAAAAGCGTCAGCGTCTTTATTGCAGAGGCGGCTGAGAATTGGTTACGCCCGAGCGGCGCGCTTGCTTGATGTTCTAGAGGAAAAAGGAATTGTCGGCCATTCTGATGGAGCCAAACCGAGAGAGGTTTTTGGCGGAACGACTTTGGCGTCCGAAGAATATGATTTTGGAACAAGGGTGGGCGCTCCGGATTTGCATCCAAGTCAGGGCGGGTTCGCTTCGCAACAAGGCGGGATTCCAACTGTGAAAGAAGATGGCGCTGGCAATGGCGACAAAGGCGATTGGGAAAAAGTATAAGAAATGTCGCAGTCGCGACATTTCTTGAAATCGGTTCACTCGGTTAAAATGAAAATAAATTTTCATTTTTCCCTCGTTG